>OIZP01000060.1_pt1 | contig 74538 bp, 67 predicted proteins | sample 1588531 | NCBI WGS metagenome assembly OIZP01 (sample SAMN03283283) | human gut metagenome | biome: human-associated habitat; material: feces | host: Homo sapiens | place: Peru | collected 2012
TTCCATGAATATTGAATTTAAAAATGTTTTTTTGATTCAACTTTTTGGAACTGACCATCTTGTTGTTTCTACGTCGTTTTCAATTATGTGCAAGTCAATGCTTCTTTCTGTCTTGCTTGGACTTTTGGGCTGGATTTATCCTGTTAGAACCGCTTTAAAAGTTAATCCTGTTCAGGCTATGCAGGGGGCAGTCTAATGAATTATGTTAAGCTTTCCGTTCGCTCGTTGCTTTTAAGGTGGCGGCAGTACATTTCTCTTTTTTTTGTTTGCGCTATTGGTGCCGGAGTTTCACTTTTTTCTTTTTTTCTTATAAATGGAATGTTGTATTCTCTTTCTACGAAGGCTGAAATTTATTACGGCGGAAACTATCAGTTCTTAGGCGGAAGAAATAATTTGGAATTTTACGATTGCCGGGAATTTGTTGAAAAACTTTCTGGTGTTTTTCCGGCTGGAACTATTATTTCCCCAAGGTTTGATTTTGATGCGGATTCTGCTTCTTTTTATTATGAAGGTGTTGAAGTCCGTCAGCGTGTAATAAAAGGCGTTGACTTTGAAAAAGAAAAAATTCTGTTTTCAAAATTCAATTACGTGCAGGGAAGCGCAGACAGAATTGCAGGAACAAACGGCATTTTGATTTCAGAAAAAATCGCATCCATGCTGGAAGTTTCAACTGGAGATTCCATAACCTTTATGCTTAGAACCGGGCCTGGATACATAAATACTGTTCAGCTTGTTGTAAAAGGCATTTTCAAAGATTCAAGCGTGTTTGGAACTTACACTTCTTATGTTGACATTGATTTTCTGCGGAAGGCTTATTGCTCTCCGGAATTCTATGCAAATAGAATCGGAATATTTTTTCCTGATTCAGTTCCTTCTACAAAAGACTCTTTAAAATATCAGGCTCTTCTTGAAAAAGAATTCAATATGTTCAAGTTGGTTAATGATAAGTACGATTTTTATGATCCGCTTTTAGCCGGACAATTCAGTGAGCCGATTTATGCGTTTATAGTTTTGGACGCAAACATGGAAGATTTGGGCGTTATAATTGACGCAATGAAAATAATAACTTCGCTTGTAATCGCGGCTCTTGTAATAATAATTGTCGTTGGAATCAGTAGCACTTATAAAGTTATTGTAATGAAGCGTATAAATGAAATCGGAATTTACAAGGCGATTGGAATGGAACGTGGCTCTGTGATTTTGCTTTTGCTTAGTGAAGCATTTGTGCTTTTAATTTCCGGCTGTGCGTGTGGCTTGGGATTTTGCTTGCTTTTGGAATTCATTGTAAAGCAGTTCAATTTTTCTTTTATTCCGGCGTTTGATATGTTTTTGACAAACGGATATATAGTTCCCATGAACTCTTTTTGCGGCGCAATGCTGATTTTTATGGTTATAATTATTACTACAATTACCGCGGTTTTGTTTTCGCTTAGAGCCGCTATAAGAATTACGCCAGTTCAGGCATTGACTGTAACAGAATGAATTTATGCTTGTTAATAATTTAAAACTTAAAATATTTAATGGATGGACTATGAAAAGTTTTAAGAAAATTGTCAGTTTTATTTTTTTTGTTTCCGCAGGAATTTGTGTTTTTGCGGCTTCCCATGATGAGCTTTTAAAGCAGGCGCAGGAAAACACAGCTTTTTACGGAACGGATTTTAAAGGATTTTATTCAGTTGTTCAAGAAAAGCCCGGTGAAGGAAAAAATGCTACAGAGGCAATTATGTACCGCAGGGACAGCGAGTCAAAATGGACAATTCTTGTTACAGGACCTGCAAAAGACAAAGGAAAAGGCTATCTTCAGTATGACAACAATATCTGGTTCTATGATCCTGCCGACCACAGATTTACATTCACAAGCGCGCGGGACAAATTTCAAAATACAAACGCGAACAATTCAGACTTTGCGCCGCAGTTTTACTACAGGGATTATTCAATAGAAAGTTCTTCGGAAGTAACGCTTGGAAAACTTGAATGCGTAATGTTTGTGTTAAAGGCAAAAGTTCAAAATGTGGATTATCCTGAATTACGTCTTTGGGTTACAAAAAATGACGGGCTTGTGCGCAAAAAGGAAGATTACAGCCTTTCCGGCCAGAAGCTTAGGACAACCGCGATTCCTTCGTATCAGATAGTTCAGTCTGCAAGTCAAAACTATTATATTCCTGTAAAAATGCTTATCACGGACAATCTGCGCGGAAAGAAAATCGGCGAAAAAACTCAGTTCGAGCGCACTCAGATTACGATTACAAATATAACTTTTGACCGTGTTGAAAATTCAGTTTACACAAAGCCATATCTTGAGATGATGAGCGAAAAGTAAAATGAAGCGGATTTTTTTTATAGCGGTGTTTTTCTTTTGCGTTTCTCTTGGTTTTTCTCAGGCGGAAGATGATATTTCGTTTGATGATGATTTGCTTTTTTCAGAATCAGAAGACATTGTTGTTGAGCAGTCCGATGCTTCGGAATACGTTTCTTCCAAGCAAACGTTGAAGATTGGAACTTCCGAGTATTTTATCCCGCTGAAATTCACAGGTCATTTTGAATCTGACTTTGGATACTATGGAACTAAGCACAATCAGAATTCCGAAAATAATGAATTTAAGAATTCAGTTTATTTTGACTTGGCGAATTATATTTATTTTATGGCGCGTCTGGACAAAACACTTTCTGTGCGCGGAACAACCAGCGTAAAATTTCCGCCAAAAAAAGATTCCATAAAACTTGACGAGCTTTATTTTGACTATCTGATTTGGGACAGAATTTACATTACAGCAGGAAAGAAGGAGACTACCTGGGGATATACAAGACTTTTCAGCGGAGAAAACGCATACAGCCTTTATACAGATACCGACTACGAGAAGCTTACCGAAGAAGAAAAAGAGCAAATCCGCCAGACAATTGAAAAGCAAGGCTATCTTTACACAAATATTTTAAGCGACAGTTCTGACACCGTTTCTGGACTTTTGCGCATTCCTTTTTGGACTGGAACTTTGTCTGGAATTATTTTGTACAACGGAACTTCAACAGAGCCTGAATTTGAAGACATTTCGGCGGCTGGTTCTCTTGAAATGACATTTTTCCATACAACTTTCAATATTTTTGGAAGAAAAAATCCAAAGCCGGAAACTGGCTCAACTCCAGTAACTGTCGGTGCAGAAGCAAAACGGACTGTTTTTGAAACAGATCTTTATTTTCAGGGAATCGGAAAACTTGCGGATGATCACCGCGATATTTCAAAGTATGTTTTTACAGGCGGATTTTATCATTTGTGGGACGGACGTGATCCGAATTTCGGCTTGAACTTTGAATTTCAGGATTCTTACAACAAAGAACTTGAAAAAAACAGCTGCCGAATTTATCTTGATATGGGCTTGAAGCGTCTTGGAAAAAATAAAGACATGAAGCTTGGCTTGCAATGGCAGCATATTATAAAAAGTGAAACAGAAGATGACAAAAGCGGTCTTGTGAAATTTGGCTTTATAAAATCAGGGCTTTTTCCAAATGCGGAATGGAACACAGGTATTGAAGTCCGCTATCATCAGATTGATGCAAACTACGAAAATAAAATTTACATGATCCGGCTTGGAAGCTCAATTCAGGTAAAAATGGACTATTAAACTGTTGTTTGTGTTGATTTTCTACGGAAATATATATAATATTATTTATAGGATATTTCTGAATTTTTTTTGCAGATTTTTTACATTATAAAAAGCGAGGTGCTTATGGCTGTTCAGCCTATAGATCTTTCTACCATTTATTCTCAGATGGATAAGATTGGGCAGTTTAATGCTTCGCAAGTTCAGACTGCAAGCATGTCGAACAGGCAGCATCTGGAAAAAACGGCTCAGCAGCAGACTCAAAAAGCCCAGACTGTTACAGAAACTTCCCAAAGCGAAGATTCTGCAAAAATTAAGGCTGACGTGAGTCAGGGCGGAGGAGCTGGACAAGGTCTTTTGCAGGGAGAAGGAAAATCCGCAAAGCAAGAGCCAGAGATTAAAAAGCCTACTGTCTACGAAATAAAAGATCCGAATCTTGGACAGCATATTGATATTACAAGCTGAAAAGAAATGCCGTTTGCGTTGACCATTGCTGTTTTTATAATATTTTTCAATATACTCATGTGGGTTGTCTTTTTTAAGAAGTTCAACGCTTTTTTTTCCACAGATAAAATTATTGAAGAAACCAATGAAAAGGCAAAAGAAATTATCAAGAGTATAAACTTTAACGCTGGAAGAAGCATCGATTTAATAGAAGATAAAATCAAGCAGTTGAAAGCTGTTTCCGCAGAGGCTGAACGAAAAATCGGAATGCTAAAAAAAGAGCTTTCTCTTGCTGAAAGCTCAAAATCATTTCAGAAAAAACTGGACTCTGCTTCCAAAAATTCCTTTATGCAGGGCGACTTGTTTTTTACAGAAAAGGCGAAAAATGAGCTTGGAATAAAAAATCTGCCCAGACCGGAAGTTGAAGTCAGGAAAATTCCCGTAGTTGAGCCTGAGCTTTTTATGTCGGAAAATCCTATTGTTCCTAAAAAAGACTTTAAAGTACAGGTTTTGGAACTGCGCGCCCTTGGAATTCCGGCAGAAGAAATTGCAAGAAAAACAGGCCGAAGTATTCAGGAAGTAAAACTTGTAATAGAATTTTCTTAAGTTTTTATAATTTTTTGCGGACTTGTTTTAATAAATATTTTCCCAAAATAGCTTTTTTTTCTTGAACTTTGAAACGAATCAGAGTATATTTTTATCTATGAGTAATTTGAAATTTAAAAAGGTCAAATTTGGAACTCTGTATGATGGAAGAAAAGTTCATTTGTACACAGTTTCAAATGGCTCCATGAGCTTTTCTGCTATAGATTATGGATGCACAATTACAAGCATTCTTTTACCTGCAAAAGGCGGAAAAAAAGTCGATGTTCTTTTGGGCTGTTCAACATTGGAAGGCTATGCTTCTAGCGGCAGCTGTTTTGGAACTGTAGTTGGTCGCTTTGCAAACAGAATCGGCGGCGCGGCTTTTTCTCTAAATGGAAAAACTTACCAGCTTGATAAAAATGACGGCGAAAACTGTCTTCATGGCGGCTTCGACCGTTACGAAAAGAAGCTGTGGTCTGCAAAAAAAATCCGTACTGACAAAGGTCTTGGAATTGAATTTTCACGAATAAGTCCTGCTGGCGAACAAAATATGCCTGGCAATTTGAAAATAAAAGTCACCTACACATTAAATGAAGACAATGAGCTTACTTTGGATTATTTTGCCAAGACAGACGCTCCAACTCCAGTAAACCTTACGAACCATGCTTATTTCAATTTGAAAGGCTATGATGGCGGTTCTATTGAAGATCAGGAACTCAAGATGGATTGCTCAAAATTTGTTGAAGTTGACGAGCATCTCATTCCGTCTGGAAACCTTTGTTCTGTTGATGAAAAAAAAGCTTTTGACTTTAGAGTTCCAAAACTTATTGGCAAAGATATAAAAGAAACTGGCTCGGGATATGACCATGCTTATTGCATTGATTCATATAATGGAAGTTTAGTTGAATTCGCGGTGTTAAAAGATCCTGCCAGCGGACGCACAATGACAGTTTCTACAACGTTGCCTGCCTGCCAGATTTATACAGCAAATTTTATTGATGGAGTTGGAAAGAACGGCTATCCTTTAAAATCTCATGACGCTGTCTGCATGGAAACTGAGGCTTATCCTGATGCTCCGAACCATGAGAATTTTCCAAGTTGCATAGTAACTCCAGAAAAACTGTACCATGAAACTACGGTTTATAAATTTGGTTTTTAGTTTTCAGCAATTATAGAAAAAATATAAAGAGGTTGTGATGGACATTCAATTACAGGAATTAATCGAAAAAATCAAAAAGGACGGTGTCTCCAGTGCAGAATCTGCCGCCCGCAAGATTATTGCCGATGCGGAAAAAAAAGCCGCTTCAATTGTAAGCGATGCTGAAGTTAAAGCTGACAGCATAATAAAAACTGCAAAAGCTGAAACTGATCGCATGGAAAAAGCCAGCGAGGATGCTATTGCGCAGGCTGGACGAAACCTTATCATTTCATTCCGCGACGGAATAAACAAGGAACTTTCCTCCATTGTAAATTCCGAAACAGAAAAAGCAATGGATAAGGATTTGCTCAAAAAATTGATTCCTGAAACTGTAAAAGCTTGGTCTGCCAATCTGGATGTGGATGATGTTTCACTTCTTTTGCCTGCAAAGGATTTAAAAGCTCTTGAGACAAGCTTGAAAACTGCATTGAAAGCAAAAATTGCAAAGGGGCTTGTAATAAAAAGCGATGCTTCCCTTTCTGCAGGGTTTAGAATCGGCTCGAAGAATGGCGCTGCATTTTATGATTTTAGCGCAGAAGAAGTTGCGGCTTTGTTCAGTGCATATTTGAATCCAAAGACAACAGAAATTATGAAAAAGGCTGCTGCAGGAATTTCAGAGGAAGAGCCAAAGCCTGCTGTAGAAGAAGAAAAGAAACCGGCGGCTTCAAAGGCTAAGAAAACTACTGCAAAGCCATCGGCAAAATCACGTGCAAAAACTACAAAGGAAACAAAATAGTGGAACATCTCTATTATTTGGTTGCCCAGCTTCCGGCAATTTCTGTAAATGATGACAGTTCTCAGAAACTTCCGCTTACAGTTGGATATTTCAAGGATTTGTGCAGCCGTTTTATGTCTGAAAAATCTGCGAAGCTTGCTGAAAAACTTACGCTGGAACCTCCTGTTGAGCCTGTTTCAACTGGTTCAGTTTTCCTTGATGAATGGTACGAAAAAGAAAGATGCCTTCGACTTGCATTGGCTCAAATCAGGGCCTTAAAAATGAAGAAAGATATAAAGGATCTTCCTTCTGCAAGTGATGGTGAGTCTATTCAGGCCGCTCGGACTGCTACTGGAATGGACAGTCCTTTGGCGGCGGAGCAGTATCTTAATCAGTACCGTCTTGGAATTTTGGATCGGATTTCGCCTCTGGACAATTTTTCAGTTGATGCGGTTTATAGCTATGGACTGAAGTTGATGCTTGCCGAGCGGATGAAGAAGTTTAACAAGGATGAAGGCTTGGCTTCTTACCACAAAATTTATGATGAAATTCTTGGAGAAAAGAAATGACTGATACAAAAGGCAAAGTTGTTGCTGTCAATGGAAACATGGTTTCTGTTGAATTCGATGGAAAGGTATCTCTCAATGAAGTAGGCTACGTTAAAGTTGGCGGAAAAAGCCTGAAGGGAGAGGTAATCCGTATCCGCGGAAATACAGCGCAGATGCAGATTTACGAAATGACAAATGGTATTTCAACAGATTGTTCTGTAGAATTTACTGGAGATTTGCTTAGCGTTGAAGTTGGTCCTGGTCTTTTGGGACAGGTTTATGATGGATTGCAGAATCCGCTTCCTCTTCTTGCTGAAAAATCTGGATACTTCCTTGAGCGCGGGGTTTATCTTCCTGCTCTTGATGAGAATAAAAAATGGGAATTCACTCCTACTGCAAAAGAAGGCGATAAAGTTTTTGCAGGCGACAGTATAGGAACTGTTCCAGAAGGACCTTTTACTCATAAAATTCTTGTTCCTTTCGGATTTCTTGGAACTTATACAATCAAAAAAATTGCAAAGGCTGGTGAATATAAAATTCACGATACTATTGCAACTCTCGCTGACGAAAAAGGAAAGTCGGTAAATATCAGCATGAGCTTTAAATGGCCTGTAAAACGCGCTGTAAATTGCTATGCAGAACGTCTTAGCCCGGATGAGCCGATGGTTACTAAAGTCCGTCTGATTGATACATTTTTCCCTGTTGCAAAAGGCGGAACATATTGTATTCCTGGTCCGTTTGGAGCTGGAAAAACTGTTCTTCAGCATACAACAAGCCGCAATGCCGATGTTGACATTGTAATTATCGCAGCCTGTGGAGAACGCGCTGGTGAAGTTGTAGAAACTCTTACAGAATTCCCTGAACTTAAAGATCCTCGCACAGGTCGTTCTCTTATGGAACGCACAATCATAATCTGCAATACGTCTTCTATGCCGGTTGCTTCCCGTGAAGCTTCTTGCTATACAGGTGTTACTCTTGCAGAATATTACCGTCAGATGGGACTTAATGTTCTTCTTCTTGCGGATTCTACTTCAAGATGGGCGCAGGCTATGCGTGAAATGTCTGGACGTTTGGAGGAAATTCCTGGTGAAGAAGCGTTCCCTGCATATTTGGAGTCAACAATCGCTTCTTTCTATGAACGCGCGGGAATTGTAAAGCTCCGCGATGGAAATGTCGGTTCTGTTACAATCGGTGGAACAGTTTCTCCTGCTGGTGGAAACTTTGAAGAGCCTGTTACTCAGGCAACTTTGAAAGTTGTTGGCGCATTCCATGGTCTTAGCCGCGAACGTTCCGATGCGCGCCGTTATCCTTCTATTGATCCGCTTGATTCCTGGTCAAAATACAAATCTACAATTGGACATAATCTTGTTGAGTTTGCTCGCAATGTCTATAAAAGAGGCGCAGAAGTCAACCAAATGATGAAAGTTATTGGTGAAGAAGGAACAAGCCTTTCAGATTTTGTTATTTACTTGAAGAGTGAATTCCTTGATGCCGTCTATATGCAGCAGGATAGTTTTGATGAAATTGAAGGCGCATCTTCTGTAGAACGTCAGAAATATGTTTTCAATAAAATTGTTGAAATTCTTGGCTCTGACTTTGACTTTGAAGAAAAAGACGATGCCCGCAACTTCTTTAATACTTTGCGCCAGAATTTCATTGATATGAACTACAAGGAATTCAAGAGCTCGGATTTTACAAAAGCTGAAAAAGTCATAGAAAGTACTTTGTCTTCAAAAAATGCGCAGGTATCTAACGAGGCAAAGAAGCTTCTCAAGGACGGTGAATAATGAATAAAGTATATAGCAAAATTGAAAGCATAAACGGAAGCGTTATTACTGTAAAAGCAAAAGGCGTAAAGCTTAATGAACTTGCTGAAATAAACACAAGATTCGGAAAGTCCCTTGCTGAAGTGAATAAGATTGACGGCGATACAGTTTCATTGCAGGTTTTTGCTGGTGGACGCGGTGTTGCTACAAATGACCAGATTCGCTTCTTGGGACACGAAATGCGTGTTTCTTTCAGCGAAAATTTGCTTGGACGTATTTTTAACGGTTCAGCAGAGCCAAGAGACCACGGTCCTGCATTGACTGAAAATCTTGTTGCAATCGGCGGTCCTTCTGTAAACCCTGCAAAACGTATTAATCCAAATAGGATGATGCGTACAAACATTCCAATGATTGATGTTTTCAATACTTTGGTTGTCAGCCAGAAAATTCCTATTTTCTCAATTTCAGGTGAACCTTACAATCAGCTTTTGGCCCGTATCGCTATGCAGGCACAGGCTGATGTTATTGTTCTTGGCGGAATGGGCTTGAAGTATGACGATTATCTTTACTTCAAAAAAACATTGGAAGAAGGCGGCGCATTGAGCAAGACTGTAATGTTTGTTCATACTGCTGCTGATCCGACTGTTGAATGCATTAAGATTCCGGATCTTTCGCTTGCAGTTGCTGAGCAGTTTGCGCTTCAGGGAAAGGACGTTCTTGTTCTTCTTACAGATATGACAAACTTCGCTGATTCAATGAAGGAAATCGCAATTACTCAGGAGCAAGTTCCTTCTAACCGTGGTTATCCGGGAGACTTGTACTCTCAGCTTGCAAGTCGCTATGAAAAGGCTGTTGACTTTGCTGATTCTGGCTCTATAACGGTTTTGGCTGTTACAACAATGCCTGGCGATGACGTTACACACCCTGTTCCTGATAACACTGGATATATTACAGAAGGTCAGTATTATCTTAAGGGCGGACACATTGAGCCTTTTGGTTCTCTTTCCCGCTTAAAGCAGCAGGTTAACAGCAAGACTCGCAAAGATCACCGTTCTCTTATGGATGCGATGATTCGCCTTTATTCACAGTACAAAGATACTCTTGAAAAAAAGTCAATGGGCTTTATTATGAGTTCTTGGGACGAGAAGCTTTTGAAATACGGAGAGCTTTTTGAATCGGAAATGATGGATCTTACGGTGAATATTCCTCTTGAAGAAGCTTTGGACACTGGATGGAAAATTCTTGCGGAATGTTTTGATAAGGCGGAAACTGGCTTGAAGTCTGAACTGATAGAGCAGTTCTGGCCAAAAAACTAAGTCTGAGTATTAAGGATTTATTTTATGGCAAAATTAAAACTGACTAAAAACGAGCAGAAGACTCAAAAAGATGCGCTTAAAATGTATCAGCGTTATCTTCCGACTCTTACGCTCAAAAAGCAGCAGCTGCAGTCAGAAATCCGCGCCATAGACGAAAAAGCAAAATCTGTCCGGGCTGAAAAAAAGGCTTTGGAAGAGGATTTTGAAAAATGGATTTCGGTTTTCGGTGAAAAAGATGCCTTTAAGCCTGATATGGTTACTGTAAAAAATATCAAGAAAGGCTGGGGTAACATTGCCGGTGTAAAGATTCCTGTTTATGAAGGCGCAGATTTCGGACGTGGCGACTATAACCTTTATTCAACTCCTCTTTGGATTGATATGGCTGCGGATAGAATGGAAAAAGCGCTTGAGCTTGATTTGGAGGCGGAAGTTCTTGACGAGCAGGTAAGGCTTTTGGCAAAAGAGCTTCGCACAACAACTCAGCGTGTAAATCTGTTTGAAAAAGTAAAAATTCCTGAAACAAAAGCTAATATCAAGCGCATAGGAATTTTTCTTGGAGATGAGCAGGTCAATGCTGTTGTACGCTCAAAAATTTCCAAGAAAAAACTTCAGGCTGATGCTAAGGAGGCTGAATAATGGCTATTGTGCAGATGAAAAAAGTCTCTTTGGTTATTCTTGATTCAACAAGAAAGGCTTCTTTAAAGCAGCTTAGAAAAGCTGGAGTTCTGCATTTGGAGGCTGTGGAAGGCTCTAGTCCGGCACTTTCTGCTTACAGGGAATCTGCTGCGGAAACTGACAAGGCCATTTCTATTCTTGATGAAATAAAAGAGTCAAAAAAGTCTCCTGCTTTAATTCAGGAAAAACTTGACAAAGATTCAGCTCGGGAAAAGGCGAAGGAAATAATATCTTTAAGCGACAGAAAAAAAACGCTTTTTGATTTAATTTCCCAGAATAAAAATGAACTTGCCCGGCTTGAAAAATGGGGCGATATAGATCCTGAGGAATTTAAGGCTTTTGCAGAAAAAGGAATTTTCCTATATATGTATGAAATTCCTTCTGAAAAGTACCAGATGATTGGCGAAGATTGCGAAACTGTTCTTGTAAATTCCATAAATAAAGTTTCTAGGTTTTTGCTAAAATCAGAAACAGAACTTGAAGAGCGTCCTGCAGGTCTTCCGGCTGAAGCGTATGCTGTTCCTTTGCCTGAATATTCTACTCGTCAGATGAAGAAAAATATTGTAGATGACGAGCATGGAATTGAAGCAATAGACAAGAAGATTTTTGCAGAGAAAAAATTCCGCACTGCTTTGCTTGATTATAAGAAGCAGCTTGCCTCTGATATTGAATTTGAAAATTTGTACAGCGGCATGGAATCAGAATCTTCAAATGAAAATTCTGATGGCGAGGAAACGAAACTTGCTTGGCTTACAGGGTATATTCCAGTTGACTCAATGAAAAATTTCAAAGTTGTATGCGCAGAAAACGGTTGGGCATTTGTGGCTTCTGATCCTGCGGATGATGATCCGGTTCCTACAAAGCTAAAAAACAATAAGCTTGTAGAACTTATTTATCCGCTTACAAACTTTCTTGATGTTACGCCGGGCTACCATGAGTATGATATTTCAGGCTGGTTCTTGCTCTTCTTCTGCATTTTCTTTGCAATGATTTTTGGAGATGCGGGATATGGTGCATTAATCTGCGCGCTTGCAATTGGGCTTATGGCTAAAGGCGCAAAAAACGGAAAGTCATTTTCTTCTGTAAATGTGCTTGTCTTTTTGCTCGGATTCAGTACAATGTGCTGGGGTGTTTTGACTTGCACTTGGTTTGGTATAGATTCAGCAAAACTTCCAAAATGGATGGTGGATTTGTCTTTTGCGCCGATTTCACCTGCAAAAGTTGGATCTGATGTTTCTAATACTAACCAGCAGATTTTCTGCTTTATCCTTGCTATTGTTCAGCTTAGCATTGCCCATATAAAAGGAATTCTTCGTTATAGGAAATCCTTAAAGTGCCTTGGAGAACTTGGCTCTTTGCTTGAGCTTTGGGGAATGTACTATGTTGTAATGGACATGGTTGTTGATGCTGTAAAATATCCGCTTGGAATTACAGAAGAGACTTTGTATTTCTTTGGAATCGGCTGGCTTCCAATTCCTTATGTTGCGCTTGGTGTGCTTTTCTTTGGATTTGCATTGAATTTTATATTTTCAAATTATGACGGAAGTATTAAAGATTCTATTTTTGAAAGTCTAAAGAATATTATCAGCGTGCTTTTAGGAATTGTAAATGTTTTCAGCGACATTGTTTCTTATATACGCTTGTGGGCTGTTGCTCTTGCCGGTGCAGCTATAAGCAGTACAATAAATACAATGGCTGGACCTATGCTTGGCAAGCTGATTATGGTTGGTTTTGGCGTTATTCTTTTATGCTTTGGTCATGGACTGAATATTGTGCTGAACCTTTTGTCTGTTATTGTTCATGGTGTGCGTCTGAATACACTTGAATTCAGCCAGCATCTTGGAATGTCGTGGAGCGGAACAAAATATTCTCCGTTCCGTGAGGAAAAATAAAATTTGAATTACGGCGGGAATTTCTGCCTAAAAAATTAGATTAACAACGCAAATTTGCGTAAAGGAGTATTTATGAACTGGGGAATGATTGGTGCTGGTGTTGTAATGGGAATTGCCGCGATTGGAAGCGCAATCGGTATTGGAATTGCAGGTCAGGGAGCAATTGGAGCTTGGAAAAGATGCTATTTGAATAACAAGCCTGCTCCTTTCCTTTTGGTTGTTTTTGCAGGAGCTCCGCTTACACAGACAATTTATGGCTTTCTTCTTATGAACACAATGAGAACTTCTACAGCTGATCCTTTGTTCCTTCTTGGACTTGGAATTGCTTGCGGTCTTTCAATGTGCATGTCTGCTGTTGCTCAGGGAAAAGCAGGTGCTGCTGGCTCTGATGCTTTGGCGGAAACTGGAAAAGGTTTTGCGCAGTACATTATGGTTGTAGGTCTTTGCGAAACAATCGCTTTGTTCTCTATGGTATTCGGAATGATTGTTTGCTAAAATTTTTCATTCTATAAGAAATTAAATTGCCCGGAGCTTTTTTGCTTCCGGGTTTTTTTGTCTAAAAATAAATGCAAGGGCAAACGCATTATAAATGTATTCAGTATAAAACTGGCTCCCAGAAACCGTTCCTTCGCGCAAACTTTAGTAAAATTATTTATAATGCGTTTGCCTTGAAATAAATGCTTTTACACAAGTCTTCAATTTGATATAATAAATATTATGGAAGAAAAATTTAAAACTCCGCGTGTAATTCAAATCGGTGGAAATAACGGAATAAAAAAAATATATATCGGCGGAAAAAATCCTGTTACAGTTCAGACAATGTGGAAAGAGTCAATAACTGAAATTGACAACAGCCGTCTTGATTCAATTATAAAGCGCATTGACAGTTTGAAATCCCTTGGCTGCGACATTGTCCGTTTTGCTGTTCCTGACATGGAAAGCGCGCATTCTTTGTGCAAAATTGCCGGGAACACGGATGTTCCGCTTGTTGCTGATATACACTTTGACTATAGGCTGGCACTAGAGTGCTTGAAAGGAAATATTTCTGTAATCAGAATCAATCCTGGAAACATAGGAAATTTCGACAGGACAAAAGCTGTTGTAGAGGCTTGCAAGGAAAAAAGCGCGGCTATAAGAATTGGCGTGAACACAGGATCTTTGCCTAAAGACTTGGAAAGAAAAGTTGAAAATTCAGAAATTACAAGGGCACAGGCTTTAGCGGAAACTGCATTAAGAGAAGCTGAAATTTTTGCATCTCTTAAATTTGAAAATTTTGCAGTCAGCATGAAAGCTTCGAGTGTTCAGGAAACAATAGAGGCGAACGAGGCTTTTGCCCGTCAGTCAGATATTCCTTTGCACATCGGCGTAACAGAGGCGGGACCTTTGATTACCGGAGTTGTAAAATCTACACTGGCTTTTTCCCGTCTTTTAACTGAAGGAATTGGCTCTACAATCCGCGTCAGCCTTTCATCTTCCCCTGAAAATGAAGTTATTGCAGGAAGGGAAATTTTGCATGAATGCGGACTTAGAACTGGCGGCGTTACTCTGATAAGCTGTCCTAGATGCGGACGTTTAGGTTTTGATGTCCACGGATTTATGGAACGCTGGCAGAATAAGTTGCTTTCACTTGATAAAAATATCACAGTTGCGGTAATGGGTTGCATTGTAAATGGACCGGGAGAGGGCAAGCATGCTGATTTAGGAATTGCTGGCGGCGGCGGAAAATGCATAATTTTCAAAAAAGGAAAAATAGTGCAAACAATTGATGAAAAAAATGCCGATATAGAATTCAAAAAGGTTTTGGAGAATCTTTAATTCAATGAGAAAGTTTGCCATAAAAGTTTTTGTTGTTTTTTCGTTTATATTGTTTTTTTGCTTTGATATTTTTGCCGCTCCTAGAAAACCTCAAAAGGGGCAGGAAGATTGGAGGGCATTGCAAAAAGCCAAAGATTCTTTTGAAAAAAATGACTTTGGAACTGCTGTAAAATTTGCAGAGCAAGCAAAAGTTATACGTTCTCAAAATGCCAAGTGGCAAACTTATATTCTTGATGAAACTTTAAAAAATTCAAGAGTCCGGCGTGCTGGAGATTCAATTGAACGTGTTTCGCAGGTTTTAAATGAATTGAAATTTACAGAAGCTTCAAAAATCGTTTCAATGCATATTGAAAAACATGGCTTGGATTTTTTTAACGGAAGCTATTCAGAGCTGATTGAGTTTGTTTCAGTTTATGCGCATTATCCAGAGGCTGATTTTCTTCTTGGAAAAATTTATAAGCTTGAAGGCGAGTATTCTGTTGCCTTGAATTACATGAAAGATGCTTATGAGTATTCTGTGAATCTTGATGTTTCAATGGAAAAATATGATTTGCTTTATGAGCTTGCCGAACTTTCTTATGACTTGGGAAGCAAAGACGACTACGAAAAATATCTTCTTGTGATTGCAAGCGATGATTCTGTTTTTACGAATTTAGGCTACATGGATGCGCTTCTTCATATTATTAATACTGATTCTTCAGATACCCTTGAAAAATTTTTTCTTTTGTACCGTGCGGAAGATACAGCAGGATTGAAAGCGTTTGTGAAGCTTGGAAAACTTTATATGTCAGAAGCTGAAAATGACAAAGCGTTGAAATTTAATGCTTTTGCAGGAATTTTGGCTGTAACAAAAATTGAATCTGTTTTAATGCAAAGAATAAACGGCTTTAAATATTCAAATTTTAAGACGCTTCTTGCTAAATCTTCCAGCTACAGCGACATTGTGGAGTGGGGCATAAAAAACGGTGTATGGGAACTTTTCTGCGACCTTGCTGAATCCGCAGCTAATTCTGGAAAAATAGTTTTTTCCCGTTCACTTTTTGTTTCTCTTTCAGAATCTTCGCCTGTTGAATACTGGAAATCTTACGCTTCAGAAAAAATTGTAAAATCTGAAAACTGAATTAGAATTGAAGTCCTAAGCCAAAATACGCTTCCCAAGCTTTTCCTTTTCTCCAGGAACTGTCAAAGTCCATGTGTCCGTTGAGTATCTTTTTGGAAAGGTCTACACCAAGACTTGCGCGCACAACAAAACTTTTCCATTTTTCAGGATACACAAGAGCTTCAAGTCCGCCTGTATAAATTCCTTCTTTATAGTTCAAGTTCGAGCCAGTGCCTCTGTTTTTTATCAAGGCAGCGTCAAAGAATGGACTTAGCTGAAATTCAAAGTTCAGGTACTTGAAAATTTTATGGGGTAAAAATGCAATCGCTTTTATAACTTTTGGCTTTGTGTCATAGCTTCCGAACAATGCATGGCTCCAGTCAAGCCAGCGGACGGTAACAATGTGTATTGGCATATCAAAGTTAAAAACTATCGCAGCCGGAGTTTTTAGCGCATAGTTGTCCGCGTCAACTTCGTAGTCGTCAAATTCCTGTTTGTCTGGCGCGCCTCTTAAATATTCGCCGATCGAAAATTTTGTGTTGTAACCTGCAAATCCGTTTGCGTTGATTGCAAAACCAACATATTTGAAACTTTTGAATAATTTTAAATTCGCTTCAACTGATGGAACTACTTTTTCATCAATCGTATCTGCCGTTATGTCCCAGCCCATGTATTGAGATGCTGAAAATGAATATCCAGTCCTAAAGTTGTTTACGCCCACCCAGTTTATATTGCTGAAGCTTATTGTCTGTCCCGGCTTTATCATCGGAGTCTGGTACAAATCATCGTTGTTTTTACTAATTCCGTTTCTATCCCAGTTATGCGTAAAATTTATAGAAGGCGTGTAAGTAACTTCTGTTGTGTTTCCTATGTAGCCAATTGAAAACGGAAGTGAAATTGTCGCGTCTTCTACAAAGTAAAGAGCATCGTCATATTTTTCATAGTCAAGATTTTTTATTATTGACTGTGAAAATTCAAATTTAATTTTATGCTGGCCGATTGGAACTATAACAGCGATTCCTGTTGTGTAGTCGTATTCAGGAGCATTGTCGCCTATTGTCCAATTGAAGTCAAATGAATTGCTCCAAGTATTTTCGGTGATTCCAATATCAAAAGGGTAGTCGTAGCTAAAAGCGAATCCTGTTGTTACTTTTGAATAATTGTCCGGCTCGTCGTCATCTCCAAAGTTCAAATTCAAATCAACATTCAAGTCGTTCATAAGTCCTAAAAAGTTGTTGTCTTTAAGCTTGAGCTTGATTTCTATTCCTGAGTTTGTGTCTAAAGACGGCTTTGGAAAAATCAGCATTGAATGTGAATCATTAAAAGTGTATTGCGCTTCAATAAGATTTATTCCGTCGCCTGTGGTTTCTGCTATGTCGTATGAATATTCGATGTCTGTAAGAAGCCTTGTGTTTTCTATGTTCTGATATATGTCATGAAGATATTTTTCGAGTTCTTCCTTAGAATTGAAAACTCTTTTGTAGTTTATATCTGAAATATTTTTTTTTAATGCTGACTCTTTTGTTTTTCCTTTTGAAATGAAGTCAACTTTTTTTATTTGAAAAAGGTCTTCCTGTGCAAAAATTGCTGATGCACAAGAAATCACAACGAAGACAAGTGTTTTTAAATTTTTCAGCATAGCTTAATAGGCTCCTTTGCCTTTTATTACAACTCCGACTGTTTTTATCAAAATCCAAATATCAAGCCATACAGACCAGTTTTGAATATAATAAGTGTCCAAATTGATTCTTTCCTCATAGCCAGTGTCGCTCCGTCCTGAAATCTGCCACATTCCGCTTAGTCCCGGTTTTACAGAAAGCACATAGTCTGAATATTTTCCGTATTTTGTGAGTTCAGGCTCTGTAACTGGACGCGGACCAACCAAAGACATTTCTCCGACAAAAATATTCCAAATCTGCGGAATTTCATCAAGGCTGGTTTTCCTTAGGAATTTTCCAAGTTTTGTTACGCGAGGATCGTCTGTGAATTTTCTGTCCTTTTCCCATTCAGCAGCTCTTGCAGGATCATTTTCAAGAATTTCCTTTAGCTTTTTGTCTGCGTCGATGCACATTGAGCGGAATTTCCAGCATTTTAAAACTGAATGATTTTTTCCGACTCTTTTGTGTCCGTAGAAAACTGGTCCGGGCGAGCTTATTTTTATTGCAACTGCTATAATCAATGTAAGCGGAATCAAAATCGGCGAAACGCAAATGCATACAACAATGTCTATGGCTCTTTTTAATAATAATGAACTTTTCTTTGTAAGATAATTTGTTGAAGAAAATGCAAGAATTCCGCCGAAATCTTTCATGTGCAAAGACATTGTTGTGTTCAGCTGCTCTCTTGGAACTCGAATTAAATATCTGTAGTTTGTCTGAAGCTCTTCAAGATTTTTATTGAATCCGCAAAGAATTCCAACTTTTATGTTGATTTTTTTTAGAACTGCGGAAATTTCAGCGGACTGCTCAACAATTTTTATTCCAAGGAATTCATCTTTGTGAATGGCAGAATCCGTTACAATAAGAATTGGTCTGTAGCCAAGATATTTTTTTTTCAAAAGACGCTCTACGATTAAATTTGCCCTGTCATCTTTGTTGTAAACTACCGCAGGAACTCCCCACCATGAGAATTTTGCAAAATATCTTCTGCTTATTTCTCTTCCAAGCGGAAGCAAGATTGTTGCAAATGGCCATGAAAGCACAAGGGCAATGGCAATTGGAATAAGGTCTTTTGTGGATTTTATAGTTGTGAGCGCAAAAGCTTCTCCTATAAGAATAAAAAACGATGAAAGTGAAAATCGTCTTACTTCGTCTTCTGGAGCTAAAAGAATTCCTGGGTAAAGTCCATTTAAATAGAAAACAATGAAAACTGCCGGCAAGAAAACTGAATACTTCAAAAAAGATCTGAAATTTATACAAGAAGGATCAACTGCATTCACAATAAAAAATCCAATGCAAATTGAAAGCATAAAAACCAAGGCATCTATAAAACCAAGCGAAATACCAGAAATAAATGAACTTGTGTATTTGTATTGAGATTTTAGGTGCTTTTCTAATTCTTTCGCATTGATACTAGAAATCATAAGTCTATCCAGTATAAAGGAAAAAAGCGGAATTGTCTATTGTTACACATAAAAACGCATTATTTTCTAGTTATTTCACTTAAAATCAAGGCTGCTGTTTTTTTATAGGAATATTTCTCAGGAATTTCTCCAAGTGGACTGTCGTTGCAAAAAGTTTTTTGCATTTTTTCGCACAAATCGTTGCTGTTTCCGCTTTGAAAAAAGACAACAGGAAATCCGTCGTAAATTTCCTTGAAAACTGGAATATCTGAAATAACTGCTTTTGTTCCGCAGAAAAGCGCTTGCAACGGCGGAATTCCGAAACCTTCGTAAAGTGACGGCTGCACCAAAAATTTTGCCTGGGTTAAAAGCAATAGCAGTTTTTCATTTTCAACAAATCCAGTGAATTCAATTGAATTCGGAAATCTTGAATTCATCTCGCTGATTTTTTCTGAAATGCTATTGTCTTTTGTACGGAAATTATCCTTAGAGCCAACAATCAAAAGCTTTGGTTTTTCCGCGTTTTCAAGCTGATAGAATTTTTCAAAGGCTTCAAGCAGAACAGAAAGTCCTTTGTGTTTTTTTATGTTTCCGATAAAAATTATAGAATTATTTTTTTGCACATTTGGACATTTTTTTTCCATATAGTTTGGAAGACCATTGTAGACAACCGCAATTTTTTTCTTGCATTTTAGAACTTTTTCAATTCTTTCCTTGCTGAAATTTGAAACTGTAAAAATTTCCTTGGATTTTTTTATGGCGCGTTTGTAGAAAAATTTTCTTGCAATGATTCCAATTTTTCCGCAAAGTCCTTTTACATCAAGAAAAACAATGTCATGGATTGTTGAAAAAACTGGAATTTTTATTCCGCCGGGAATGTTGCAGTATGGCGAAAAATAAACATCGCATGAATTTATTTTTTTTAAAAGTTCTTTCGGAAATAGAAACATTTCTTTCAGCGAAAAAGTTTTTACATTGCAAGATTCTCCTTCTTTGCTTCCGAATAAAAACAATTCATTTCCGCTGTTTTTTAAATATGGAAGAATTTCGTCTAAAAAAGTTCCGATTCCGCTTTTTCCGCTCATGCGGCAGTCAACTGCAATTTTCATTTTCTTCACTCAAAAATTACTGTCCGTCGCTGAACAATGGCGCCCAGTTTTCTTTTACAAAAATGTTGTCGTGAACTGTGAACCATTCGTCTTTTGGAACTGGGAAAGAAGTCTGTTTTCTTATTCGAGTGCTTTGTGCCTGTGCAATTTGAATTTTTACAAACGGAGCTTTGTCTTCTACAAGGAACGGAAAGCCTGTGAATGGATTTTTCGCCCCAGCCACAATGTCTTTTGTTGCAAGGTATGGCGTGTCGGCATTTGTCATAAAAGTCATGTCCTCTTTTACCGGACCATGCGCATAAAAATCTTTTACGAGCAAAGTCGCAACAACATTCTGCTTTTTCAGTTTTGAACCGCTTTCATTTTTAAGTTCTGGAACTTGAACCGTTGTTCCATGGTCAGAAACTATTATAATCCTTGTATTGTCATAAACTCCAATGGATTTTAAATATTCAAAGAATTTTTCATATGTATTGAAAACCGCCATCATAGTTGTAAAGTGATCATGTTTTGCGTATTTCCCAGGACCGAATCTTGTGGCTTCCTTTCCTGTTGGAATGTAATCCGGATAGTCCAGCAAAATCGACTCATGCACTGTTTCATTGTCAATCATTATAAAACTATTTTCAGTTGAAGTTGCGTCCGTAAGCTGCGGAAGATAGTCAAGCTCTGAATAATTGTCTACAAAGCGCGGCAATCCGTCGTTGTAAGAGTCAAAAGATGTCCAGTATTTGTTATGGTAAACAGTCCGTCTAAAAACAGGCGAGACCATTTTGAAAATACTGAACCAAATAAAATTTCGCTTTATGTCTTTTGCAAGAAACTGAACTTTTTGTATTCCGTGCTGCTGATACCAAAGCTCAGAGTATGCGCCTCTTGTTTCCGCACGCTTTACATATTCATATCCCTTGTACATATTTTCAATTGGATACTCAAGATAATTTTCATACGGAAGTCCTGAAACTGTTGTGCTAAATTGAAACACAACAGGAAGCGTCAAAAGTGCCTGATTGTGTTTTTCCTGCAATGTTTCATCTGATCTCTGGTTTATTTCGTAGGGGGTAAAACTGTAGCCTCCAAAAATTCCTGGAGTTCCAATCATTGTGTATCTTCCGAATGAAATGGCATTTTTATAAAAAGTGAATCCATCAAATTTCTGTCTAAAAATAGGCTTTTCTTCGAAACACTGTTCAACAAAAGGCATAAAAAGTCTGTCCTGCATGATTACAATGACATTTTTTCCTGTTTTTGAAAGATGATAGACCGGCTCGATTTCAGTTTTTATTGAAGGCGGCTGCATTTTTTTGAATTCTTTGTTTATTTTTATGCAGTTTGTAAATGAATTCATAAAAAGAGCTGCAACTACAATGGTAGCGCAGTAGCTTATTATTTTAGCCTGTTTCTTTATGATTATAAAAACTGCCGCAATAATTCCTGCGATCGCCGCAATATTCAGCAAGAACGAAACTAAAGTCGGCTTAAAAAGCTGTGGCTGCATAAAAATACATTCAGGCAAAATCGGTCCATAGCTTCCTGAAAATGCAAAAGTATTTAAAAGCGCGACAAATGCCAGAATTGGGAAAATCAGAGAAAATGATTTTTTTATTTTTGATGAAAAAAGCGCGTAAAAGCAAGTCGGCCAAAATAAGAAAAGCCCTGCCGCCTGAAAAAAAGTATTAAACAAAAACACAAAAGGCGAGTTGTAGTTGTCAACATAGCAATATTGTTCCGGCTCGCTTTCCATAAGTGTGGATGGAATTTGAAACCCTGCAAGAAATGCCAGCAAAATTGCAGATAAAATAAAAAGTGAAAATCTTAGCTTTTTGTTTTCGTCAAGAACAGAAAATTTTCTTTCAAGAATGTCAGAAACTTTTTTTACTATGAAAGGAATGACCGGAAGACAAAACGCAAAAACAGCAACGAGAATTCTGAACTCAACTTTGATTTTTCTTAAGATTGTCGCAGTTGAAATAAAAAGCAAAAATGCCGTGATGCACAATATTGTATAAAGGACTTTTTTAGGATTTTTAAGTTTATAGAAAATGTTTTTTACAAGTGAAAAAATATTATTCATTGTCCAGTAGACAACAAGTCCGGCTGGAGAATTATAAAGCAGCAAAAGAAAAACAGCAGCGCATCCAAAAATCTGTATTTTTTCATTGATTCCATGGCCTTTTGAATAAAGCGCGCCGGAAATGCAGTTGATTAATGTCATTGCAATCGGCAGGACATTTATATAGAAAGAACCAATTTTAAAAGTTGCGTCGGGATTTCCAAAATCTTTTATAAATAAAAATGAAACGCCTTTCAATGCCTCAAGATGAGAAAGAAAAGTGTAAGCCGCTATAAAAAAAGGAATCTGAATTAAAAGGCTGAATGAAGAGCGCAATGCCATAAGCGGATGATAATGGTTCTGCTTGTAAAAAGTTGTAAGAATCATGTACTGCTCATCGCCTTTGAAAAATTATTCTTTTTGTGCCGGGCTTTAAGTTCTCTTGGATTTCGCGTTCTTTTTCCTGCCATTGCTCTGCAACCATATAAAGCGGAAGAGTGCAGAGCGTAACAACAATGCTAAGTCCTATTACTGCAAGTCCGTGGTTGTTTGTTATTTCAAAGAAAAGCGTGAAAAAAAATTCAAGAATCTGTATAATCGGAGCAATTATTATATTAAAAAGAGCATTAAGCATTTTTTCCCTCGTCGCAAAGAATTTCTTCTGCTATTTTTTTTATGAGACGCGAAGCTTTTCCGCGGTGGCTTATTGCATTTTTTTGTTCTGCTGTAAGTTCTGCGGCAGTTTTTCCGAGCTCGGGAAGATAAAAAATCGGGTCGTATCCGAATCCGCCTGCTCCTCTTGCATCTTCAATTTTTTCGACAATTTCACCTTCCATTGTTTCCTGCACAACAAAAAGCCTGTCGTTTCCCATGTAAAGAACCATTGAGCAAGTGTAATGAGCAGTCCGTTTCTGAAACTTTCCAGAAGAAATTGAGTCCGTTATCTGTTGAATTAGAAATTTGTTCTGTTCTTCCTGCGGAATTTTTTTTCCGTCAGGTTTTCCTCGCATAAAATCCGGTCCTGCATAACGCGAAGAATAAATTCCTGGGGCTCCGTTCAATGCATCTGCGCAAATTCCAGAATCATCGGCAAGAACAGGGGAGCGCACAATTTCCCACAACGCTTTTGCTTTTATAAGGCTGTTCTCGTAAAAAGTCGAGCCGGTTTCTTCGGGATCAAAATCAATTCCCTCGTCCTTTGGAATTACAATTGTATGCTCTGGAAAAAGTTCTGAGACTTCACGTTTTTTATTTAAATTTCCGGTTGCAAGATAAATTTTCATTCCAAAAGAATAGCATTTTAAATGCTTGTTGTCGAGAGAATTGCGGATTTCTATCAGGGCAAACGCATTATTGCGAGATTTTGAACCAGGAAACCGTGCCTGGAAGCCAGTTTTATGCTGAATACATTTATAATAATGCGTTTGCCATGGCATTTATAGGCTGTCAAAGTTGAAGAATTTTGCAGGCGGCTCTTTGTTTCCGCGGAAAAATACTTGAGCTTTTCTTTGCGCAACTGATTGCTCTTTGCGTTTTCCTTTAACTTGCTAACTGAAAAATTCTTTGTTATCATAAAGGCATCTTTAAGAATTCACTTTAATCTTGAATTGCGAGGTTTCAAATGGCTGAATTGTATAATCCAAATTCGCTTCCTGCTGATTTTGTAAAAGTTTACGGCGGAACAGAAGATTCTGTAAAGATTTTTTCTTCACCGGCAAGAATCAATATTATAGGCGAGCACATTGACTACAACGGCGGAAAGGTTTTCCCCGCTGCTATAAACCGCTATCTTTATGTTGCCATGAGAAAACGCAATGATACAAAAGTTGTTTACAATGACCTGAAATTCCCTGGAAGATTTGAATTTGACATCAATGACGACTTTAAATATGCCAAGGAGAACGGATATGCAAACTATCTGAACGGAATTCTTTCCCAGATGAAAGAAAAAGGCTTTAAGTTTGACTGCGGATTTGAAATCCTCATGGTAAGCAATGTTCCTGCTGCCGGCGGAATTTCATCTTCTTCTGCCCTTGAGTGCGGATTCGCCTATGCCGTAAGCGAAACTTTTGGCTTTGGAATCGACCGTGTTGAAATTGCCAAGCTTGGTCAGATGAGCGAGCATAATTTTATGAACGTAAACTGCGGAATTATGGATCAGTTTATAATTTCAACAGGAAAAAAGAATACTGCGATTGTCCTTGACTGCAACACGCTTGAATACGAATATGTTCCGCTTGAGCTTGGAGATTACAGGTTTGTTGTCATGAACACGAATAAGCAACGCCGCCTTGCAGACAGTAAGTACAACGAGCGCAGAAGCCAGTGTGAGGAGGCTTTGAAGATTCTCCAGGACGAAGGCGTGAAAATTTCCGCATTGTGCGATCTTTCTCCGGCGCAGTGGGAAAATTCAAAAGGACTTATAAAAGATGAGCTTCTTGTGCGCCGGGCAAAGCATTGTGTCTATGAAAACCAGCGTGTAAAAGATGCTGTGAGTGCATTAAAAGCCGGAAATCTTGAAAAGCTTGGCAAGCTCCTGAATGAAAGCCACGAGTCTCTTAAAAACGACTATGAAGTTACAGGAATTGAGCTTGACACTCTTGCGGAAACTGCCCAGAAGCAGGACGGATGCATAGGAGCTAGAATGACTGGAGCTGGCTTTGGAGGCTGCGGAATTGCTCTTGTTCATAAAGACGAACTTGAGCAGTTTGTTGAAAATGTTCAAAATGAATATAAGAAAGTTGTAGGATACGAGGCTTCGTTCTTTGACTGCGAAAGCGGCGACGGAGTTTCCCGCTTCAACTAAAACTGTTAGTCTGGAATTTGAATTTTATTAAAAACAGTTATTTAACTTAACTGTCATTCCCGTGCAGTGCGCCGTAAGGCGGACGTTGACACTGGAATCTTTAGTTCTATGGAATTATCGGGTCAAGCCCGATAATGACAGTAAAGTATAAAATTCAGAATTCGTCTTTTTAAGCTTTTCAAAATTTACTTGGCATTTTATTTCTTCTATACAATAAACTGTACTATTTGACATTCTCTTTCTTATATATTACTATAATAAACTAATTATTCTAACTAAGTGATAGGAGAAAATGAAATGTCAATGAATTTGATATTGTTCATTGTTCTCCCTGTAGCAGGAATACTTCTTGGATGGACAATTCGCTGGGTTTATGCCAGATTTCAACTTTCCGCCTCGGAACAAAAAGCCGAGCGCGTTAAACAAGATGCAATAAAAGAAGCGGAAGCTCAGAAAAAAGAGATTCTTCTTCAGGCAAAAGAACAACTCATTCAGGACCGTAATCAGCAGGAAAGGGAGAACCGTGAACGCCGTACAGAACTGCAGCGTTATGAAAGCCGTGTAAACAAAAAAGAAGAGCTTCTGGAGCAACGGAATCAGGAGTTTGAAAAGCGCGACAAGGAATTTGCTTTAAATGTAGCGGAGCTTCACAAGCGCGAGGCTGTTCTTTCGGAAGAAGAAGGAAAACTTCGGGTTGAGCTTGAAAGAATTTCGGGGCTTACCGCGGAAGAAGCAAAGGCGCTTATAATCAAGAACCTTGAAAATGACGCCCGCCATGACGCTCAGTCTTTGCTGAATAAGATTGACCAGGAAGCTCAGCTTAATGCTGAAAAGAAAGCGCAGGAAATTCTTGTTTCCGCCATTCAGCGCATCGCCACAGAAACTACAAGCGAAATCACAGTCGCAACAGTTTCTCTTCCGAGCGATGAAATGAAGGGACGCATTATCGGACGTGAAGGCCGCAACATCCGTTCTTTGGAAACTTTGACAGGTGTTGACATTATTATTGATGATACACCGGAAGCTGTTGTTATCAGCTGTTTTGATCCTGTAAGAAAAGAAATTGCGCGTGTGGCTTTGGAGCGTCTTATTATCGACGGAAGAATTCATCCGGCGCGAATTGAAGAGATTGTTCAGAAAGTTACCCGCGAGATTCAGCAGAAGATTTATGAGGAAGGTGAAAAGGCTTTGTTTGAGCTTGGCTTGCATAGCATGAGTCAGGAAGCAATAAGGGCTATTGGTCGTCTTTACTTTAGAACAAGCTACGGACAGAATGTTCTTACTCATTCTAAGGAAGTTGCTGAGCTTGCAAGCCTTCTTGCCGCTGAAGTTGGCGCGAACAGGGAACTTGCAAAACGTGCTGCTTTGTTACATGACATTGGAAAAGGCGCGGAAAATGACAGCGACCAGAACCATGCGGAAGTCGGTGCGGAAATGGCACGCAAGATGGGCGAAGATCCTCGTGTGGTCAATGCGATTGAAGCGCACCACAATGACTGCGAGCCTCAGACAATAGAAGCTGTTATTGTTCAGGTTGCCGATGCTATAAGCGCAGCCCGCCCTGGAGCAAGACGTGAGACTGTAGATAACTATGTTAAACGTCTTGAAAATCTTGAGGAAACTGCAAAGAAATTCCACGGAGTAGAGCAGGCCTATGCAATTCAGGCTGGACGTGAGCTTCGTATTCTTGTAAACAATGATAAAATTCCAGATGAGCAGGTAAAAGATCTTGCAAAGCAGATTGCAAAGCAGATTGAAACTGACTTGCGTTATCCTGGAAGAATCAAAATTACAATGATACGCGAAACCCGCATTATTGAATACGCAAGATAATTTTTGAGCCCTGGAAAGATTCCGGGGCTTTTTTGTATTCTTCTGTTCTTGAATGTTCAAAATAATTTGTTTGACAAAATGCGTTTTAGGGTACAGGATTTTATTATGACAGATGTTGAGAATCTTGAAAAAATAATCCGCGATATTTTTGGCGTAAGAAAAATCATCAAGAAAAAGCGGAACACAAACAAATGCATTCAGCCTCTCAATATTTATCCGCTGAATATGTTTGCCTTTAATTTTATAAATCGTCTTACCCGGCTTAATGAAAAATTCAAGGACAACAAAATCGCGCTGAACACAATCTGCGAGCGTGTAAAAAATCTTGGCGAGGCGAAAGATTCAGGCTGGGCAGGACCTTACAGCGAGCTTGTGGCTTTGGACTTTTATTCGCAGTTTTCAGAATTCCTTGGAATTTCTTATATAAATCTTCTTGAAATAAAGCGACATAAAGAAAGCATTCCGGCTATAAACGGACAGAAGGAAAAAATCGACATTGACTTGTGTCTTTCGCTTAAAAGTGAAAAGCTTTTTACTGATGTCAAGTCGTTCAACTGCGTGCATCAGATTATTTTTGATCGGATTTTTGAAGCGGTTGAAAGTTATGCTGCAAAAGAATTTAAGAAAAGCATTTTAATAGGTGTGGACAACCTTTCAAGTCTTGATTATCTTGATGTGAAAAATTCTCTTGTTTCAAAGCGGCACGAGATTGAGCGGCTCTTGAAAAATGCAGTGAAGAAAAATCAGAATTTTGTTTCGTATTTTTCTGATTCAGGACTGGCGTTTAATTTTAGAATCAGCTGGCCGGGCGAACTTTTGACTGTAAAAGACTATTCTCCGTTTGCAATGGCTCAGGCTTATAGATATAAATTCCTTGACTACGGAAACAAGCTTGTGGACAACGAATATTCGCTTATAACAATGGTAAAAAATCCCTGGTTTAACGAAGAAACCGTGGACTTTGGAAATTTCAACAATATGTTTTACCGCTCGTTAAGCCGCCGCACTTTTATGGAACTTGCCAAAAATGATTTTCCTGCAAAAGATTACTCTTCCGCCTATAAAACTGAAAAAATAAAAGTCTGCGATGTTTCAAAAAGCATTGCTGGAATTGTTTTTATTGATGACAACAGCGTGCGCTCAAAATACTACAAGAGCCTGTATTCCGCCTACATTTATCTGAATCCGAATTACAAAAACAAAACGCCGCTTTCAATCCGCAGCATAGAAAAATTTTTCCGCAACAAATACGAAGTTCAGATAAAAGATTTTGACGATTTCAAGTGGGATAATTATTAGAAAATTAAAAATGCTCTGCTCTTTTATATAAATGAAAAATGTGTTATAATTTCTTCTATTATGCAGAGACGCTTTGTCCTTTCAGTAAAAATTGTTTTGTTCGGAATTATTTTCTTTGTTTTGTCTTCAATAATAGCTTTTTTTATTAAAAATGATTCTGATGCTTATACTAGAATTCTCATGTATGAATTTAATAATCAAGAAAATATTGATGTGATTTTTTGCGGCGCATCTCATGTAAGCCACGGAATTTATCCAAAATTAGCTGATGAAAAATTCGTCTTAAATACATTTTGCACAGGAACTCCTTCTCAAGGAATTGCAGGAACTTATGCAATTTTATCCGCGGCAGTAAGAAAATATAAAATAAAAAAAGTTTTCTTGGAAATGGATTTTGCTGTAGCTTGTCGGGGTGAAACTCCGTTTTTTCAAAAAACGCCTTCTGCAAGTGCATATTTGGTTTCTGAATATTTGGCGGATCCAATGGTAAAGTTGAATTATCTTCTTACGGTTACTAGTCCAAAATATTATTTGAATTCAATTTTGCCAATTGGAAAAGATAAACTGCTGGATTTGAATCCTTCAGTTGTTTTAAAAACCATAATGTCAAAAATAGATGGCTCATATTATCGTTATGAATATTCTGGAAAAGATTTTTATGCAGGAAAAGGCTGTATTTTTGATAGAAAAATTATTGCCAATGGAACCTTCTCATCAGGATTTGAAAAACCAATTGCAGTTGAAAATATTTCAAATGAATGGAAAAATACTGTAAAAAAAATCGTAAAGTTGTGTAAGGAAAATAGTATAAGTATTGATTTTTATTCGAATCCAAGCAGCGATTTTTACCTTATGGAAAAAAGCAATTATGATGAGTATGTTTCTTTTTTGCGTTCTTTCTTAAATGAACTTGGTTATGAATATTATGATTTTAATTTTTGTCGGCCGGAATTTTTAAATCTTGAGGATTGCGATTTTAGTGATGACAATCATTTGAACAAGACAGGAATAGAAAAATTCACATCTGTTTTTTGTGATTTTTTTACTGGAAAAATAGAATCTGAAAAACTTTTCTATAAAACTTATTCTGAAAAAATTGCAAATCAGCCTCCAAAAATTTATGGTTTAATGCTTAAAGAATCCCCTGATAAAAAGTCAATCGAAGTAAAGCCCGTTATAAATTCTGAGGTGAAGGGGCTTGTGACTTATACGTTTTATGCTTTGTATAACGGAAAAGAAGAACTTCTTTCAGAAAATACTTGTAATAATATTATAATTTATCCTGCCGCGACTTCTGGAAAACTAAAAATTTTAAGTTTTTATGACGGAATTCTTAATAACACTATTATAGAAGATTACACAGCTTTTTAGTTTTGGAGATTTTATGAATTTTAGAACTTGGTCATTTGGATTTTTTCTTATAATTTCACTTTTTTGTTATTATAAACTTCCAAAAAAAAATCAATGGATTTGTGTTTTAGTTTCCAGTGTTGTTTTTTATGCTTTTTCTGGAGCTGTAAATCTTATTTTTATTTTGTTTAGCTCTTTTTTGACTTTTTATGGAGCAAAAAAAATAACATCATATAATCTTCTGCTAAAAGAAAAAAAATCTGTTTTACCAAAAGAAGATTTTAAAGTTGAAAGAGAAAATATAAAACATATAAAAAGAATTGTTCTTTTGATAGTTCTAATATTAAATATTGGTCTTTTGGCATATTTAAAATATTGGAACGCATTTGTTTCTTTTTTGGGCAATTGTTTTTTACTTAATTTTGATTTCCTGAAATTTTCCGGCTTTAGAGGCATTCTTCTTCCTCTTGGAATTTCATTTTATACATTCCAGACAACTGCATATTTCATGGATATCTATAATGGAAAATATGAAAATGAAAAGAATTTCCTGAAATATTTTACGTTTGTTTCTTTTTTTCCGCAGTTGATAATGGGACCGATTAATCGGTTTGACAAGCTTGGAATTCAGCTGAAAGAAGAGCATGAATTTGATTTTGAAAATATTAAGCATGGTGTGCTTTTGATTTTGTTTGGTGCAATGAAAAAATATTGCATTGCTGACTTGCTTTATACTCGAATTTCTTCTGTTCTTGATCATCCTTATGATAATCTTCCTGGCAGCTTGATTGCTTTTGGAATTTTAGCTTTTTCAATTTATCAATATGCTGATTTTTCTGGCGGAATAGATATGGTTCTAGGAATTTCAAAATTGTTTGGGCTTGAAATGCAACCGAACTTTAAGCAGCCGTATTTTGCAAGAAACCTGGCGGACTTTTGGAGAAGGTGGCATATAAGTTTGGGATTATGGATGAAAGACTATGTTTTTTATCCGCTTGCATTAACTCATTTTATGCAGAACATTGGAAAGTTTTTTTCTGCGCATGGCGGCAAAAAAATTGGCAAGCATTTAGCGCGCACTGTTCCTGCTGGAATTGCAAATATTGTGGTTTTTCTTCTTGTTGGAATTTGGCATGGGCCGGAACTTCATTTTGTTTTATGGGGCTTGTATAATGGTCTTGTAATTGCTTTTAGTGATTTGTTTAAGCCGGCTTTTGAAAAATTATCTTCTATTCTTCATATTAATGTAAAATGTAAAAGTTTTGTTGTTTTTCAAATAGTCAGAACTTTTATAGTTGTTAACATAGGCGCATATTTTGACAGGATAACAGATGTTAAAAAATGCTTTTTGTATTTGAAGCGGACATTTTTTAATTTTGGCACTTTAGAAATTTACAAATCACAAGCTTATTTAAAAAGTGTTTTCGGTAGTTTTAGATATGTAGAATCTGAACTTGTTTTAATAATTTCAGCTTCGATTATTGTTTTTATAACAAGTTTTCTAAAGGAAAATAAAGTCGATTTGTATACTGCGATACAAAAGAAAAACATTGCATTTAGGTGGAGCGCATATTATGTTCCGTTAATACTCGTTATTCTTTCTATGTCATTTTCTCCGTCAAATCCTGTGTTTATGTATGCCCAGTATTAATCTGAAATTAATAAAATAAGGATGCTTGTAAAATGAAATATACAGTTCTTGATTATCTTGAAAAAACAGCTGAAATATATCCTGATAAACTTGCGTTTGCAGATGTTAATGATTCTATTACTTGGAAATCTCTTGTTGATGAATCAAAATCTCTTTCTGGTGCAATTGCAAAATATTTTCCAAAAGGAACAGCTGTTCCTGTCATGTGTGAAAAATCAGTTGTTACAGTGAAATTATTTTTTGCTGCTTTATATGCTGGCTGTTTTTATTCTTTTTTCGATTTTTCATTTCCAGATGAACGTTTAAATTTAATGATAAAAACTCTTGAAACTCCATTCATTCTAACAGATAAAAAAAGAGAGAAAAAAGTTCAGAACCTTTGTGCACAGCCGCTTTTTATAGAAGACTTGCTGGCGGAAAATATTTGCTATAATGAAAAAAGACGTAATAATATAATAGATGTAGAACCCGTTTATGCAAATTTTACATCTGGCTCAACAGGTGTTCCTAAAGCCGTTGTAGTTTCTCATCGTTCTGTTATAGATTTTATAAGCTGTTTTACTGAAATTTTTGAAATAACTTCAGATGACAGAATTGCTAATCAAGCTCCTTTTGATTTTGATGTTTCAGTGAAAGATATTTTTTCTGCAGTTTTTACAGGCGCTTCCGTTTATCTTATCCCAAAAATGTATTTTTCATTTCCTGTAAAACTTTTGGATTTCCTTTGTGAGAATCAGATTACAACTCTTATCTGGGCTGTTTCTGCTTTGTGCATAATTTCAACATTGAATGGATTTTCTTATAAAATTCCAACGTCAATAAAAAAGATTATGTTTTCAGGCGAAGTTATGCCGATAAAGCAGCTGAAAATATGGAAAAAATATATTCCAGATGCAAAATATGTAAATCTTTTCGGACCTACAGAAATAACCTGCAACTGTTCATATTTTATAATTCCAGATGAAATCCCAGATGATTATGATATTCCAATTGGAAAGCCGTTCCCTAATGAAAGAATTTTACTTATTGATGAAAATGAAAATCTTATAGCAGAAAATGACACTGAATCAAAAGGTGAAATTTGCGTGTCTGGAACCTGTGTTTCGCTTGGCTACATAAATAATAGCAAAACGAATGAGGTTTTTATTCAGAATCCATTGAACAAAAAATATTTTGAAAGAATCTACAAAACTGGCGATCTTGGACGCTATGGAAAAGATGGAAATCTTTACTATCTTGGCCGCAAAGATAATCAGATAAAGCACATGGGACACAGAATTGAGTTGTCTGAAATTGAAAAAGGAATAGAAAAAATATGCACAATATCAAGGGCTTGCTGTATTTTTTTTGAAAATAAAATAACTGCTTTTTATACAGGCTCTCAAACTGAAAAAAAAGAAATAATTTTTCAACTGAAATCAATTCTTCCTGTATACATGATTCCAGCTGATTTTCTTTTTATAAAAGAATTTCCTGTAACAAAAAATGGAAAAATTGATAAGAATATTTTAAAAGGACTAATGAATGAAAAGTCATAATTTTAAGGAACTTGCAGAAAAATATGGAACGCCTTTTTATCTTTTTGATTTTGAGATATTAAAAAATCGGATTGAGCTGTTAAATAATAAGCTTCCTAAAAATGCTGAGCTTTGCTATGCTATAAAGGCTAACGCTTTTTTACTTCAGGCTTTGAAAGATTTGAAAATTCTTTTTGAAGTTTGTTCTACTGGGGAACTTTCTATTTGCCATAAATACAATGTAAATCCTAATCATATTGTTTTTTCCGGCGTAGTAAAAACAAAAGAAGATATAAAAAATGCGTGGAAAATGCACGTTAACACAATAACGCTGGAATCTCTTGAACATTGCCGATTTTTAAAAGAAGTTGCAAATGAAGAAAATGGCGATTACATTCAAAATGTTTTAATCAGGCTTTCAAGCGGAAACCAGTTTGGAATGTCAGAAAATGATGTTTTGGATGCTCTGAAAATTTTAAAGCAATTAAAAAATGTAAATTTTAGAGGCGTTCATTATTTTTCAGGTACTCAAAAAAAATTAAAAAAAATAGAAACTGAAATTCAATATATTCAGGATTATTGTGACAATCTTCAAAAAATGTCTGGAATTGAATTCAATGAAATAGAATATGGTCCGGGATTTTCATTTGATTATTTTGCGCAGCCAGATTTTTCTGAAAACTATAATGACTTTGACGCTGTTGCAGGCTTGTTGGAAAAATCAAAATATAAATTTACAATTGAAGCAGGACGCTTTATTGCATCTTCGTGCGGATTTTATGTTTCAAGGATAATGGATCTAAAATCTACAAATGATGTAAATTATTGCTTGATAGATGGCGGTATAAATCATTTGAACTATTATGGTCAGATAATGGGAATGAAAATTCCGCCTGTATCTCTTGTAAAAAATAATGCTGATGCGAAATCTGAAAACTGTAGCAACTTTGAAATTTGTGGTTCACTTTGTACAACTGCAGATGTGATTACAAAGTCTTTGCCGCTTGCTTCTCCTGCCATAGCAGATTTTCTTGTTTTTAAAAACATTGGCGCATATTCTGTTACGGAAGGCATTTATTTGTTTTTAAGCCATGCATTGCCGTGTGTTGTTTCCTATGATAAAATGGAATATAAAGTTTTAAGACAAAGTTTTGAAACGTATAAAATAAATTCATAATAATAAGGAAGGTTGATTATGGAAAAATTACTTGAAATTCTTACAGAACTTAAGCCGGATGTTGATTTTTCTGCGGAAAAAAATCTTATTGACAATGCTATTCTTGATTCTTTTGACATTGTCCAGTTGATTTCTCAGCTAAATGATGCGTTTGATATTGAAATTACGCCAGCTGATATTATTCCTGAAAATTTCAATTCAGCTGAAAGCCTTTGGGCTATGATTCAAAAACTTCAATAAAAATTTTTATAAGCTGTTTTTAATCTTAAAAAATAATGTGTAAAGGTTAAAAACAGCCAGCATATATTTTATAAAAGTTCCGGCGGACGGATTATATTTTAAAATCATTTTCATTTCTTCCTTAGGATTTTTGCCTGTCTTGCAAACAAAAGAGGCTTTCTTTTTGAAAAAACTTTCAACAATAGCTGGATCTGAAAGAATTGCGTCTTTATGTTTTTCAAAAAGCATTTCCATTCCTATTACACCTTTTTCTGGATGTGTTGAGATGCTGTCTTTCTGAAAAAATGTGTGTACAAGAATTTTATTTTGATAGAAAACACTGAATTTTTGGCTTAAGCGCAGCACTTCATCCCAATCCTGAAGTCGCGGCATTGTTGCATCAAAAATTATTTCTTTGAAGCAGTCTGTTTTTCCAAAAATTGTTTGAGTAGAAGCCGAGTTGTATTTTAATAAATCTTTGTATGAAATCTTTCTATCAAATTCAATATTTGGAAAGTTGTGAATAAAGTTATTTTCTGGAGTTCTGCATTCCATCTTGCAAAATGATATTTCCGCATTGTTTTCATAAAGAAAATCAAGTTGGCTGTTTATTTTTTCAGGAAGCCATAAATCATCACTGTCGTTAAAGGCAATAAATTCTCCACGTGATATTTCTATTCCCTTGTTTCTTGCTACGCAAGCTCCTGAATTTTTTTCTAGTTTTATATATTTTATCCGGGAATCATCTATTGATTTTACAGTTCTCTCTGTATCATCAGTTGAGCAGTCGTCAACAACAATCAACTCGATATTCTTGTAAGTCTGATTCAAGACAGAGTTTATAGAGTCAAGGATAAGCCGTCCGCGGTTATATGTCGGAATAATTACAGATACTAATGGTTCGTTTTGCATGTTTTATTGTTGCTAATTTTTTTTGTTAACAATAGCGGAAACTATAACCTGTTTTTCTTGGTAAAGAGCAACACTCGTTTTATCTGTTTCTGAAGCTTTTTCGTTTTTTGTCATTTGGTTTCGTGGCATAAGAAATTCCTGTGTTTATATCATTTCCTGCTTTGCTGAACATACGTGCAACAAATTCAAAATCTTTAGCAACTGAACTTGATTCCGTTTTTTGAATTCTAGGAGAAATTGAATTAATTTGACCAAAAAGATTTTTGTAGAAATATTCCATGGCTTTCCTCCTGTGTAGGATTATAACACAAAACTATTTTCTTGTCAGTTGTAATTTACAACTGCTAAACAGCACAACTATTTTTCTAGGAAATATCCGTAAAGTTTGAAGTGAAAGAACATATCGTTTTTTAAGTGAAATTCAATATAATCTTAGCTTTATTAAAATTAATTTAAGAAAATCTTTTATTATATTTTTCTTCATTTTGTCAATAACCTTTAGCTTTTTATAGAATTTAATATTATTTTCGTCAAATATACATTCATTTCTAGTAAATAAAGAATCTTCAATTGTTTCTGGCATTCTGTTCCAAGCGCTTACATCAGTTCTTTTCTTTGTTGCTGCGCGGTCTTTTATTCTTTTTTCTATTTGCTGCGGACTTCGATATTGATAATGTTTTACAAGTATTTTTTCTGGTGCCATAATACCGATATTCATAGGATATTGGCTTGCAACTCCATTGTCCCATTTTATATTTTTTCTATATCTAAAAAATCTGCCTTCTGACCAGCATGTCGGTTTTAAATATTTTATATAATTTTTATCTTCTTCAAAATTTCCAGAAAAATCATATTCTTTTAAATCTTCTTTTGTAAGAACATAATCAATTGATTTTTTAGAAACCCATTGGAATCTTTTTGGTATTTTTTGCAAGAAATTTCTGGGATTTTCAATATAAACTTCATCTGCATCCAGTGCATAACACCACCAGTCTTCTTTTGAGGAAAGATGCCGGAATTCATTAAAAACATCAGCTCTCATTCCTCTTCTGAATGAACCGAAATTGTTTCCATGGAGTGATTATTTCATTCCTCATGGACTGTATAATTTCCCATGTTCCGTCTGTGGAGCCATTGTCTATTATAAAGATTTTATCAACCCACTTTTCAGCTTCTTTTAAAACGTAGCCAACAATATCAGATTCATTTTTTACAAGCATTATTGCAAAAATTTTCATATCCGCATTTTAGGGGTACTTTTTGTTTGTCCTTTTCCTGCGGATATGTTTTTTTTAGAAAAGTTTTAAGGCAATTCCAATCCGCAGTATAATTCTTTTAAGCAGTGATTGCTGTAAAGAATTGCGGACAGGTATTTCTTTGTACCCTCCCCCATGAGTTTTTAGTTCGTTGTTATCAAGCAGGCAATATTTTTTGTCTGCCAAAAGTTGCTTAAAATTTGTTTCCTTTACATGCCTAAAGCAAATTCCGTCTTTCTTATTTACAAGTGAATTTCTTAAGTCTAGTCTGGCTTGCATTTGCTTTGGTGAGCGGAACTGGTAATGTTTTACAAGAATTAGTTCCGGTGCTAAAAGTCCGGCATATTTAGGGTAGTGCGATGTTGCGTCAAATTTCCATTCAAGTGATTTTCTGTAACGGAAAAATCTTGGCTCGCTCCAGCAGGTGTTCCTTAAATATTTTATATGCTCCTTATCTTTCTCAAAATTGCCAGAAAAGCTATATTCTTCTACATCCTCTGTTGTTAAAACATAGTCAAGAGATTGTTTTGCGACTAGTGAATATTTTTTAGGAATCTTTGCAAGAAAATCTTTTGGATTGTCATAATAAAATTCATCTGCATCAAGTTTAAAGCACCACCAGTCTCCGTCTTTTGCTTCATGCCTGAATTCATTGAATACATCTGCCCGAAGTCCGTTTGAATATGGCCTAAAATCCTGTTTCCACGGCACAACAATATCATCTGCAAGAGACCTTATAATTTCCCAAGTTCTATCAGTAGAACCATTGTCCATGATAAAAATTCTGTCAGCCCATTTTTTTGCATCAAGAATAACACTTCTTACTATGTCAGCCTCGTTTTTCACGAGCATTATGGCAAATATTTTCATATAGTTCCCAGTTCTATGATACATTCAGTTTGCTTTTCTGTTTTGTAGTAACTAATAATTTTAAGTTTTTTTGTTGATTTTGGATACGAGATTGTTGTATTGTTTGTTTTTTTATAAATTTGATTTTCACCTTTTTTATTGATTTCAAAAATATCGAAACAAATATCTTCTTGGTTTGTAGAATTAACCATAGGCTGAATTTTTATTGAATTTTCGTTTTCTTTGTCAATAACAAGTCCGTATACGCAAGATTTCTGATTTTGGATTTTTTCTGAGTAAGAGTCATAAAACAAGTCTTTTTGATCTATTTTACCTGTAAAAAATTTACAGAATACTGGTGTAAATTTTTCAATTCCAGTTTTATTTAAATGGTTATTATCATAAAAATTATAGTCGCTTAAAGTTAAATACTCTTCTTTGCAAAGACTAAAGTCATAAAACTGGTAGCCGTACTCTCTAAGAAATTGTCTAACATTTGAAATGTAAATGTCATAGTTTCCTGATGCATTTAAGAAAAAATCACTTATTGGCGTTGAGTAAAAAATTAATGGTATGTTATTCTCTTCGCAAATTGAAATTATTTTTTTTATTGCATTTTTCCAATCTTCATTTAAATTATTTGTTATTGTAGTTATGTTTTTGCTTGATGCGTAAAATGAACCATCTTTTATGGATTCAGTTTCCATTATCACCCCCCCCCTTACATAAGAGGCGTTTATTGCTTCATAGTTATAATCGTAATATTCTCCTGTTGTTTTTGACTTTAGATTTTTTACTATTGTGATAGGATTTAATTCAATTTGCTTGTCTACTCCTATTGGCAAAATTGAATTTAGGTAGTATTTGGGAGATGTTGCTTTTAAAAGATATTCATATTTTATCAGTTTGTTTTTTAAATATGTAGAAACTAGATAAATGTCTACAGAAGGCTTTTTGTCAAAAAATTTAATTTGTTGACCTATAGCCATTCCAAAGTCTAAATCCACGAATACTTTTTTCAGTTTATATTTATTAATGGCTTCTTTTAAAACTGCATAAGTTGCCGGCATTTTTTGAGCGGAAGTTCCTGAGCAAAAAACATTTCCTGAAAAATATTCTTTTGCTAGTTGTGGGTTTATTCCGTGCGCAACGTGTGAAGCTCCGCAGAGCAAAAAGTCAATGTTTTCTTGGTCATAGAAATCTTGCATAACCAGGCGGGCGTATTTATTGCGATCATTTCTTAAAAAAAATGAAAGTATATTGCATATTATAAAAAAAATTATAATAAAAAAAGACACTTTTAAAAATCTGTACATACTTTCATTATATAAAAGTTGGAAGATTTTTTCTATATACAATTTATTCTTAAAAATATATAATAATAGAAATTTATTATTCGGAGATACAATTTATGTATATTTCCATATTCAATTCAAAATTTTTGACGGGGGGGGTACAACTAGCTCCTTGTTTTATTCTGTCTGTGCCGGAGAAAAATCATGGCGCAGATAATTAATCTTCCTACCTTTTCAGATGAGCGTGGCTCACTTACTGTTATAGAAAAACTCCTTCCATTTGAAATTAAGCGCATTTATTATATCTACAATGCCAAAGAAAAACGCGGTGGACACAGGCATTTAAAGACAACCCAGGCTCTTGTTTGTCCAAAAGGCTCATGCGAAATTTTTATAAATAACGGAAATTCGGAACAGACTGTTCTTCTTAATTCTCCGGACAAATGTCTTATTCTTTCGCCTGAAGACTGGCATTCAATGGATAAATTTACACCAGATTGCGTTCTTCTTGTGTTAGCATCAGAATTTTTTGATAAAGCAGATTATATAGAAGAGGAATATCCACGTGATTGAGTATGAGAATTTAGGAAAACTTAATAAGTCTTTCTTTGACGAATATAAAAAATCTTTTGAGCAAGTTCTTGATTCTGGCTGGTACATACTTGGAAATCAGGTTGCTGAATTTGAAAAAGAATTCGCTTCATTCTGCGGTGCAAAATACTGTATAGGCGTTGCAAATGGACTCGATGCACTTACTATTTCATTAAAAGCTTTTGATTTTCCTGCCGGTTCAGAAGTTTTAGTGCCTTCAAATACATACATTGCAACAATCCTTGCAATTGTAAATGCAAATTTAAAGCCTGTGCTTGTAGAACCGGAACTTGAAACATATAACATTGATGTTTCTAAAATCGAAAAAGCAATAACCTCTAAAACAAAAGCTATAATGCCAGTTCATCTTTATGGAAGAATGGCAAATATGCCAGCAGTCATTGAAATTGCTAAAAAATATAATTTGAAAATCGTGGAAGATGCGGCTCAGGCGCATAATGCTTCCATAAATGGAAAAAAAGTTGGTTCTTGGGGCGACTTTACGGCATTCAGTTTTTATCCTACAAAAAATCTTGGTGCGCTTGGGGATGCAGGTGCAATTACAACAAATAATGAGGAACTGTACAATAAAGTAAAAGCCATGAGAAATTATGGCTCAAATATAAAATATCACAATGAATATATTGGAATGAATTCAAGATTATCAGAAGTTCAGGCTTCTTTTCTTAGAATTAAACTGAAAAAGCTTGAAGAAATTACGCAACATAAAGAAAAACTTGCCGATATTTACTATTCAATGCTAAAAGATACTGGTTTTATTCTTCCGGCAAAAATAGAAGGGTATCGTCACGTTTATCATATTTTTAATATCCGCTCTGAAAAACGCGACGAATTAAAATCATTTCTTCTTGAAAATGGCGTAAAGACGGAAATTCACTATCCGATTGCTCCTAACAAACAAATTGCCATGAAAGGAATTCTTGACGGATTTGAAACTCCAATCGCAGAAGAAATCCATAACACAACATTAAGCCTGCCGATTTCGTATTTTCACACAGAACAGGATATTGAGCAGGTTTGCGAAGTTCTAAGAAAATTCAGCACTAAATAAGGAAAATTATGAAACTTTCTATTTGCATTCCAGTCTATAACGGATCTGATACAATTAGCCCGCTTATGGAAAAATTAGACTCAACATTTTCTAATATTGAAAAAGAAGTTGTTCTTGTAAATGACGGAAGCCGCGATAACAGTGCGGAAGTCTGCAAGGATTTGTGTAAAAAATATGATTATGTGAAGTTTATAAATCTAAGGCGAAACTATGGTGAGCACAATGCCGTTATGTGTGCCTTGAACTATTGCACGGGAGATTATGCGGTAATTATCGATGATGATTTGCAGAATCCTCCCGAAGAAATTTTTAAGCTTTTAAATGAAATTGAAAAAGGCTACGATGTTGTCTACTCAAAGTATCATGTGAAAAAACATCACTGGTTCAGAAATTTCGGAAGCAAAGTGAATGATGTTTTTGCAACCTGGCTTATTGGAAAGCCAAAGAATCTTTATTTATGCAGCTTTAAAATTATAAACCGGGCAATGATTGAAGAACTAAAAAAATATAAAGGTCCGTTTCCTTATATTGACGGATTATTGCTTAGGGCGACTAATAATGTTTCTTCTGTATTTGTTGAGCATAAAGCAAGAACCCAAGGCAAGTCTAATTACACTTTGGGAAAGCTTTTGAATTTGTGGCTCAGCATGTTTATAAATTTTTCAATAAAGCCAATGCGCTTCATTACAATTACAGGTTTGACTATTTCATTGATTTCTGTTGCTATGGCATTGTTTTTTATTGTAGAAAAAATAATGAATCCGCAGACAGTTCCTGGATGGACAACTATAATTGTTTTGTTGCTTTTTTTTGGTGGTTTGCAGAGCACTTTTCTTGGAATAATTGGCGAGTATATTGGAAAAAATTATCTTGACCAGAATAATACACCCCAGTGGGTTGTAAAAGAAACATTTGGAGTTTGATTATTTTTATGAAAAATATTATTGAAAAAAAGTCGTTTCTAAAAAATGTTTATGCAAAATATTCCCTGCTTTTCTGCTTGTTAGTTCCTTTATGTTTTTTTCAGTTTTTTGTATATGGAAAATCATTTCTTGTTCATGATGGTCTTAATGAGCATACAGCGTTTCTTGCTTTTTATGGACAATGGCTTAGACATATAGTAAGTAATATTTTTCATGGTAACTTTTCAATTCCGACATTTTCGTTTTCTCTTGGTTTTGGAGCAGATGTTGTTTCAACGTTAAACTGGTTCTGTCTCGGTGACCCATTAAATCTTTTTTCTGTTTTTGTTCCAAAAGAAGGAGCTTATGTCCTTTTTGTAATTCTTGCAATACTTCGTCTGTATTTGATGGGAATTGCTTTTATAATTTTTTGCAGAAAAAAAACTTTCTTTAATTCGTCAGTTGTTTTTGGCGCTTTGGCATACGCTTTTTGCGGATATGCGATTTTTGTCGGGCTTAGACATCCTTATTTTTTAAATCCAATGATTTATTTTCCGCTGCTTTGTCTTGGAATTGACTTTATTTTAGAAAAAAAGAGTCCATTGCTTTTTATAATAACAGTCTTTATTTCCTGCGCATGTAATTATTACTTTTTTTATATGCTTTCTATTTTCGTCTTTATATACGCAATCGTGCGTTTTTTCTTTGTTGAAAAATCTTATGGAAATAGCAAAAAATTGAATGCTTTTATTAAAGTATTCCTTAAAACAGTTGGATTTTATTTTATAGGTGTCGCATTAGCATCTTTTATCTTTTTACCGAATATTTACGGATTTTTAACAGCTTCAAGAACAACTGAAAAAATAATAGTACCATTGCTTTATGATATAAATTATTATGCTAATTTGTTTTTTTCTCCATCAGCACCATCTTCGTTTGGTTCTTATGGGAATCTAGGGTTTGCAGTACCTATTTTGCTTTTTGTTGTTTTTTTGTTTACACAAAAAGATTCAGTTTCAAGACAATTAAAGATTTTTCTTTTAACTGGATTTTTGTTTTTTTTAATACCATTTTTAGCCCATGTTACAAATGGCTTTAATTATATAACTAACCGCTGGTCTTTTGCTTTTGCACTGCCAGCCTGTGTGTCATTTGTTCATATTTTTCCAAAGTTTTGTTCTGCCTCTAAAAAAGATTTAAAACTTCCTATGATAATTACCGCGGTTCATTCTTTTATTATATTGGCAGCTTGTTTTTTTGATAAAAACATAAGACAGCAATATTTTGTTTGCTATGCGTTTTCATTGTTGTTTTTATTTTTTTCTTACATTTTGTTAAAAAAGAATAAAAATGCCTTTTTGCAGAAATTTATCTGTATTTCAATATTTTTAGGAATCATTATAAACTCAAATATTCGGTTTTCTCCTTACGGACTTAATTATTTAGAAAAATATACAAGTTTTGGAAGTTATGAAAAAAATCTAAATGCCAATACGGATTTTGAGATCAAGAAACTTTCTGACAAATATTTTTTTAGATATGATGAAGAAGGAAAATTCACAGCAAATAATTCAGCAATTTTTGGAACGTCTGGAACAAATTATTATTATAGCATTTCAGACATTCATTTAATGCAACTTTATGAAGAACTTTGTCTTGCAACAACAAATAATATGAGATGCTCAAGCCTGAACCGGCGTTCTGCATTACAAAAGCTTTTTGCAGTAAAATATTTTGTTCTTCCAACGAAGACTGAGTACATACCTGAATATATGACTTTTGTAAAAGAATTTGACACTTACGCAGGAAAGAAAAAACTTTATAGATTGAACAATTCTTTACCGTTTGCCGTGCCGTATAAAAATGTTTTGTATGCGGAAAATAATTTTGAAAATTTAAATCCTCTGGAAAAACAGGAACTGTTTCTTGCTGCAGCAGTCGTTTATGATGAAAAATCTAAAATTAAAAATGAAGAAAACGAGATAAAATTAAATTCAAAAATTCTTCACAAAAGTATTTCTTTTATCGAAAATAATGATGTAAAAATAGAAGATAACAAAATAACAACAAAAAAGAAGAATGCGACATTCGAGATTGACTTTGCAGGCGAAGAGGATTCCGATTCAAGAAAAGAGCTTTATCTCTTGTTCAAGAATTTTTACTACACGACTGATAATGAGGAACACGTAAAACCTAAAATTACTTTTGTTGCTGATTCTGGAAAAAAAGAATCATTTTCGTTTGAATTGACAAGTTCAAATGACAGCATGGGTCATAACAGAATGCCGTGCTTCGGGCTTCAGGACTGCGAATCTGGAAAATTCTTTGTTACGCTCGAAAATAAAGGCGTGTATGAATTTGATGAAATATCGGTTTTTGCGCTTGATATTTCTGAAAGAGATAAAAAGTTTAATTCGAGATATAATGATGAAATCTCTGGTCTGACTTTTGCGGAAAATAAAATTTCACTTGAAACTTCATTAAAAGAAAGACAGTTCGTGAGATTTTCTATGCCATATTCGAAAGGCTGGAAGATTTTTATAGACGGAAGGGAAACAAAGTCTTATAGATGTGATATTGCATTTATAGGGACTTTTGTGGAATCAGGAAATCATTCGGTTGTCCTGAAATACAGCACTCCGTTCTTGAATATTGGACTTGTGGTGTCGTTACTCGGTCTGATTATTCTTATTGTTTTATGTTTTTGTCAGAAATCAAGAAGAAAAGAAAATGAATAAAAAATTCTTGTCTTTATTAAAGCTTCATCTTTTGGTTATTGTATATTCCTTGAGCACTGTTTTTTCAAAATTTGCAGGGCAACAGGAATTTCTTTCATCAAAGTTTATTTTATTCACATTTTTACTGTTTTTATGTCTTGCTATTTATGCTTTTTTTTGGCAAAAGGTACTCTCAAATTTTAATCTTTCTGTTGCCTATGCGAACCGTGCGGCAGATTTGCTTTGGGGAATTATTTTAGGTGCTATTTTTTTTAACGAAGAAATTTCTTTTACAAAGATAATTAGTGTTGTTCTTGTTTTTTGTGGAATAATTCTGGTTATTTGCTCTGAGCAATCAAAGATGGAAAACTGAAACTTTATCATTTTATTTTACAGGGATCTTGAATATATGGATAAAAAAATGATTTTTTCCGCAGTATTTCTTTTAGGAGTTTTAATTTCAAGTTTTTCTCAAATTCTCTTAAAGAAAAGTGCAGGGCAGAATGGAAGTTCTGGAATAAAGGCATATTTGAATCCATTCGTTATAATTTCATACAGCCTTTTTGTATTCTCAACATTGCTTTCGTTGCTATGCTTAAAATTTATCCCCTTATCAAAGGCTCCAGTTCTTGATTCTGCCTCATACATTTTTGTGGCGGTTCTAAGCCGATTTTTTTTCAATGAAAAACTTAATACAAAAAAGATTTTAGGATTTGCATTTATTGTTACAGGAATTTTTGTTTCGAGTTTTTAGGATTGATTTTGCAAGGTATTCATGTTTTTCTCTGGTAAAAAAGAATTCTATCTTTGCTGCTTTTATTGTTTTTTCAACTAAAACAACTTGTTTTTCCCAATAAAACACTTTGTTTTACCAACTAAAACAGTCTGTTTCTTTTGGTAAAACTTTTGTGATTTTAGTAGCTCCAGTCATAGTCTTCAGAGAATCTTTCGTATTTGATTTCTGTTTCGATTCCGTTTTTTTTGAAGATTTTTGTAAATATCTGCTGGTCGGACGGGAAAAGAGGTTTTTCACTTCTGTAGAACTGATAGTATTTTCTTCTTCCGAATTTTACCAGAAGCTCTCTTTTTATTTCCGATGCTTTTTTGTTCGGAATATCGTCAAGAATATTTTGGGTTCCTCAGGCAAGTTTTATTTTCTTGTCTGTCTTAAAATAAGGGCATTCCTCATTTTCCTTTGGAAAAAGCAGCGGATTCAAAACATAGATGCCAATATCATTTTCTGTTACTTGCCTGTAGCAAAGCTGCCGAAGACAGTTTTCAGACTTTTTGCAGGCTGAGTTTGAGCATAATTTATATTGTTCTGGCGGTTTAAGGTTCATTGCGACTATTATACACTAAAAAATCTCATTTGCTAAAGATATTTTTAGTGATTATCGGACCAAGCCCTATAATGATATAAAATTATGCAATTCGAATTTAGGGCTAAAAAAACAACTTCCCACGCTTGCTCATGCAAACATTGGAGGTTGTTTTTTTCAACTTTTCAAAGTTTATACAGTCGCTTTTGTGCTGCGTACTTTTTTTAGAATCAGTTGGTATGCAATGAGGACTGCAAGCAGGCTTACACCTATGATGTCGGTTTTTGTTTCTGGAATTACGCAGAGCAAACCTGCGATGGCAAAGAGAAGCCGTTCAACTGCGTCAAATGCAATTATTGTTGCTTTGCCTTTCCTTGAATTGTAAAAGAAGCCTGTGTTGTTGAATCCGTACCCTTCAAGTGCAACGCTGATTCCAAACATTCCGAGTATCGCGGTTATAATAATCATAACAACAGAAAGAGCGGATGCATTTATCATAAGCATTTTGCTGTTGTAGACAAACATATAAGGAATTATAAATGCGCCTATGGCAAGCTTTGTCGCATTCAGGGCGGTTTTCATTGGCTTGGCTTTTGCTATTGCAGCACCGGCTATTGCTGCAAGTGCGACTGGAGGCGTAACATCGGCAATGATTCCAAAGTAGAATGCAAACATATGGGCTGCAAGCGGTTCTATTCCAAGGCTTATGATTGCTCCTGCTGTAATTGTGGAAGTGATAAGGTAGTTTGCAGTTGTAGGCGCTCCCATTCCAAGAATTATGGAAGCAACCATTGTAAAGACCAAGGTCAGCAAGAGTTTTCCGTGCGCCAGCATGACAAGACCGTTTCCAAGCCTGAGTCCAAGTCCTGTCAGTGTTACGATTCCGATTATAATTCCAGCCATTCCGCAGGCAATCGCCACGCTTATTATGTTTCTTGCGGCAGTGCACATGATTTCAACAATGTCTTTTCCGCCGAAAGAAGGCTTGCGTCCATGCGCCAAATCAGAGACAGAAACTCCGAATCCGACCAGAACGCAGGCAATAATTCCCATTAACGCCGCAAAAACCGCAGTCTTTCCAGCGCAAAGAAAATAAATAATCACAACGAGAGGAAGAATCATATAGCCTTTTCTAAGAAGAAGTGGCATAAAGCGCGGAAGCTGATCTTTTGGAAGTCCTTTAAGTCCGAGCTTTTTTGCTTCAAGATGAACGGTTATAAAAATTCCTGTAAAATAAAGAATCGCCGGAACAATCGCTGCCTTTACAATCGTGATGTACGGAAGTCCTAGGCTTTCCGCCATAAGAAATGCTGCGGCTCCCATGATTGGCGGCATTATCTGTCCTCCTGTGGAAGCTGCCGCCTCAACTGCGCCTGCGAATTCGCCCTTGTAGCCGAGCCTTTTCATCATCGGAATTGTGAACGAGCCAGAGCCTACAGTGTTTGAAACAGACGAACCTGAAACAGTTCCCAAAAGCGCGGAAGACAAGACTGCGACTTTTGCAGGTCCACCGCTTGCTCCTCCTGCAAGCGCATTGCAAACGTCAATAAAAAAGTGCCCGATTCCAGTTTTTTCAAGAAGCGCACCGAACAGAATAAAAAGAAAAATAAATGTAGAGCAGGCGCCGATTGGAGTTCCCATGATTCCTTCCGTGTTGTAAAAAAGATGGCATACAACACGCTGAAGCGAATATCCTCTGTGATGCAAAAATCCCGGAAGATATTTTCCGGCAAACGCAAACACGATGAACGAGCCTGCTATAATCATAATCGGAAAACCTACGATTCTTCGGCAGCTTTCAAATAGAACAAGAATTCCGACAATTCCGACTGCGACATCCAGCGGTGTGTTGTTTCCAGAGCGTCTTACAAGCGAATCAAAGTTTACGACAATGTAAAGCCAGCACGCCAATCCAATCAAACCAAGAACAATGTCGTACCAAGGAAGCGTGTTCCGAGGACTATTTTTTGTAGGCGGAAAAAGCAGAAACGCCAGAAGCTGCACAAAAGCCAAGTGGGTTGCGCGAAGAACCTGCGCTGTAATTGCTCCAGACAAAGTCGCATATAACTGGAAAAGCACAAAAATAACAGAAATAAAAACTGTAATATACTGACGCCAGCATTTGTGTTCACGGTAAGACTGCTCGCGGTCCAGTTCTTTCATCATTCTCTTCATTTCTTCTTCGTTTGAAGTAGGAAGAATATGTTCAATGTAGTCGTTAGTGCCTTTATTGTTTGCCATTCAAACCTCCAATAATTTATTTTATATGGTGAAAAATATAATCTGCAATCGAAACATTTTTTATCTGAAAGACTATGCTTGTCTGTGGCTCAAAAAAATCAGCAAGAAAATAGTCTGTGTATTTTCCATTTTTGTCTTGAATGGAAATTGCGTGGTTTGCCACAATTCCTACAGCCATTACAAGATTTTCAACAGTTCTGTTTATATTTGAAATTTCGTAGCCTTCATCAGTTGAGTTAAAAACTGCGCCAGGCATTTCCTGCGGCTCCGGGATTCCGGCTCCGTAAGAAACAAAAACAGTTTTGCCGCACACAAACTTGCGCCCTTTTTCCTTGTAGAAATCTTTTACGCGCCCTTTGTTGACTGAATGCGTGTATGAAATTGAAAATCCGTACTTAAAGCCATTCATAAAATAAAACCTTTGCGACATATTTTTTCTATTGCTGACTGAAAGAACGGGAAGCGCAGGGAAAAGAAAAATTCCCCCTGCCAAAAGAAGTAAAATAAGAACTGTAAAAAGCCTTTTAGACAAATATTTCCGCCGTATTAGTTCAAGTCAAGCTCACTGAAATATCTTTTTGCACCCGGATGAAACGGAACAGAAACGCCAGTTACAGCTGAGTGCGCGGAAACTTCTTTGCCTTTTGCGTGTGCAGTCGCAAGGTCTGAAAGATTTTCAAACAGAGCCTTTGTCATCTCATAGACAATTTCCTCATCAAGTTTTGCGCTTACAGCAAGTGTCGCCTTGATTGCAAGAGCCTGAGTGTCGGAATCTGTTCCTTTATATGTTCCGCCTGGAATTATTGTCTGAGTGTAATATCCGTATTTTTCGCAGATTTTCTTTGCAGCTTCTCCGTCAACTGGAACAAGGGTAAGTCCTGCTGTGAAGGCAAGTTCCTGCAATGCCGCGTTTGGAACACCGGCAGTTATAAAGCAGCCGTCCAAAGTTCCGTTCTGAATTCCTTCTGCGGATTCCTTGAATGAAAGGTTGCTTTTCTTGATGTCGCCGAATGTGAGTCCGTAGCCTTCCATAATCTGCTTTGCGTTGAATTCAACTCCAGAGCCGGCATCTCCAACAGAAATGCGCTTTCCCTTGAAATCTGCGACAGATTTTATTCCACTGTCTTTTGAAACTGCAATCTGGACAACTTCAGGATAAAGTGTTCCGATTGTCATGATGTTTTCAAGTTTTTCGCCTTCAAAAAGATCTGTTCCGTTGTAAGCGTAGTCCATTACATCGTTCTGGACAATTGCGTATTCTGCTTCACCCTTGTTTATAAGACGAAGATTTTCTGCGGAAGCTCCAGTTGCCTGTGCCGTAACGTTCATATTTTCAATTTTTGTATTCCAAATATTTGCAATTGCTCCGCCGAACGGATAATATGTTCCACCAGTTCCACCAGTCGCAAGAATGTAGTCTTTTTTAGCATTTGAGCAACCTGAAAGAAGCAGCCCTGCGCAAATCAACAGCGCACTAAGTTTTACAATTTTCTTCATAGAAACCTCCAAAAAATCAACAAAAATACTCTAAATTATACTATATAACAGAGTTTTTTTTCAATTGGCGGAGAAGGGAGATTTGTGTATGTAAATTTTTTGTTTTTACTTTGAAAACTTCATAAGCAATTTTGCAATTGAATTACAAAAATTAAATAATTTTTTATTGTTCTCGTAAATTCCTCGGAGAAAAACATAGGCTGGAGTTTTTGACATTTCTACTGAATAAAAATCGGTGTTTAAGTCATAAACATCATGGAACGCAGCTTTTGGATTTGCAAGAATCTTATCAAGTTCTGGATGTTCAGGCTCAAGAACTGACTTTATTATCTCATTTTTTGCCATGTCATGAATATGCATTTTTGGGTTTGTGAAAAGATGAAGAACTTTTGCATCATGAATATAAGGCATACATCGGCAGTTTCTATTTATCTGACAGTTCCAGATACCGTCAATTTCTGTAATTGCTCCGTTAAGCCTGTAGTTTGCTTCGTTTAAAGAAGTCTGGTCAAAAACAGTTCCGTTTGATTTTTCCCGGCTTTCATTCCAAAGTTCATGCCAAAGAGTAAAAAGGGCATCGGATTTTTCGGATTTGTTCACAACAATCATTCCACTGTTAAAGTGTTTGTCTTCAAAGGATAGGTGATAACCAAGATTTTTTGCACAATTATTCAAAAACTCTTTGACAGGCGATTCTGAAACTTTCATATGTCTATTTAATACCATGCCGATATCAATGTTTGAATCAATTTTGTCAAACTTGTCACAGATAACTGTATCACTATCAATAAAAATAAAATTATCTGGCAAATATTTATTCATTGATGTTTTTATAAATCTTGAACGGTCTCTGTTATTGAATTTTTCTGGAACATCAACAACGACAATATTTACACTGTATTTTTCAAGAATTGTTCTTTTGTCTTTGAATGTAGATTTTGTATCTTTATCAACTAAAATATATACATTTGCATCTGGCATTACTTTTCTTAATGTCATAACGCTTATTGCTGTCTGTTCATAAAATGTGTCGTTCGGTGTGCTTATTAAAATATATGCAATATTCATTTTTATAGTATATTATTAAATAAATGTTTTTTCAATGAAAAAGTATTTTCAATAAATATGCAACAACATTGCTTAGTGCTTTAAATATGCAAATTGCTCATTTCAAATGTGCTTAAAATATGCAATAATATGGCTCTTAGATGAATGGGTTTTTATTTTCTAAGCAATCTGCTTATTGGTCAAAAAACATTCCTTTATATAGTCGCGGTTTTGATAGTAAAAGTCTGTATTAAATCTGCTTATGCTGTCGCTGACCCAGGAATTGTAAACTTTGAACAGAGTTTCAATTATGCTGTCAACATTTTCATCCGGCTGGACATCCTCAATAAGGCGCTCATACACTTCGCCTATTGTCCAGTAATCAGGAACTTCATATTTGCATTTTGCAACATTGTCAAAATCGCCTGTTTTTATGGAGCACATATTTATAAATTCTTCCGCAACGCTGTCTATCAGCTCGCAATGCAGAACATCTGAATGGGTATATATTCTTTTCACAACACTCTTGCCCAATGTATTTACAATATATGCTCTCTTTTGTTTTTGTCTGCGGCCAATAAATTCGATTAAGCTGCAAGTATAAAACAGCGCGTTATCATTCTTCATCGGTAACCTAGTATGAATCTATGAATTTTAAATATTTCAAGGCTTTTTCCGTATTGAAGCTTATTTGATGTGTCGGGTATTTGAATTCTACCAAGCTCCAAAAATTTTTCCTGCTGATTTTGCCGTCAATGAAGATCTGTACATAATTAAAAATAGTGTCATCTGCCATCGGACCTTCAACAATATCATAACAGTGCTTTTTACCGTTTCGGCAGCACCTCTCCACTGCTTGTGAATCTGAAAAATCAACTTAATTTCACTTTATTTTTAAGTTGATTTCATTTTGTTTTTAAGTTGATTTCACTTTGTTTTTAACTTAATTTTGTTTTGTTTTTAAGTTGATTTCATAAACCATACATACCTTGTTCTGGAGTTGCCCACCTTGCAGCCTGATTTTCAAGCAGCGTACAGTAAAAACCATAATAAAAATCCTTATTATATTTTGCCGGTCTTATTTCAGGAATTTTCACAACTTCCTTGCTTCCATGAAATAAAATTTTATTATTCATGGAATTATTTTAACATAGTTCAGAAGATATTTGAACTTAAATTTTATTCTAATATTAATATTTTACATTTTTAAAATTTTCCAATAAAAATTATTAGTTTTGTATGTTTTATTAAAAAAGTTAATAAGTGTAAAAGAATCATAGTAATTATAAGGATAAGTATATTTATAGAATATTTTGTTAAATATTCATTTCTAATAGGATATAATATTTCTGTAAAATGAGATATTAATAAAATTACAATTTGATTCAAACAAACATAAACTATTGAATTTGAGCCGACAAATGTTAATTCTGATTTTATAAGTTTAAAAATGCCATGAGAAAATAAATTTTCTATAAATTTTGATATGTTTAGAATTATTATAGAAGAAAGTACTGCATTTATCCAAAATAGTGGAATAAAGGCATATTTAGAACTTCTCATATTTATATATCCATTTAAAAATATAAGTATCCCGACAATAAAAGATGATATTATTATTGATAATACTTTCATGTTTAATAAAGAACAAATGATTTTTTCTTCTTTGTGATTTTTTATTAGACGACCTATGTAAAATAATCCGATTCCTACAAAAGCACTGTCAATTGCATACGGCAAGCGAAATGAAAAAACTTTTGTTTCAATTGTTCCAAAAGTAGAAATTAACAAAATTATAAAAAATTTCAAAGAATTATAGGTTATAAATTTTTCAATAAGTAAATAAAATATATCTACAAAAAATAATGCTGTTAAAAACCATAATGCGCCTGCTATAGGTAAAGTATATGTATTTGTCCAAAGTAAATTTTTTAACAATCCAAAATGATATTGCATTTTATTGATTGCAATATACCAAAATATAAAATGAAAGATTCCAAATGAAAAATATGGAACTATTAATGTTTTTGTTTTCTTTAATATATATTCTCTCCCCCCCCCATGAAGTTCTGATATATTCTTTGATAAATATCCTGAAATAAAGAAAAACATAGGCATATGAAATGCATGAATCCATTTATCAAAAATACTTGAAAACCCAATATGTCCCATAACCATAAAGAGAATACCAATTCCTTTAAATATGTCTATGTGTGTTATTCTATTTATTCTTGCTTCCATAAATAATTAAAATCCTTTTTTTATTTAGTGTAATGCAATAAAATGTTTCCATTATTTTTTTATTTTATAAATTGTTAATTTTAAAATTCTGGAAACAAAAATATACGAAAAACTGAATAAGATGGTTGCAACAGTTCCTGTTATGAGCAGAGTGAAAATGAAAGTTCTTGTTGCATCAAGTTCTGGAATAAATGTTGTTGCTGTAAATGTTAGTATACAAATTGAAAAACTCATAACAGCAATCATTCCTTCAAATAAAAAATATCTAATCATTTTATTGTTTTTATAGTAAAGTTTGAACAAGAATTGCCCATTCCAAAAATGTCCTATTATTGCCGTTATTACAGTTGAAATAACGATTCCGTATATTCCAATATATTTTACAAGAATAAAGTTTCCCAAAAGGTTTAAAAGTGCTTCTGTTATTGCTCTATATTTTCCATGCCACCACATTCCAGAAGCATTGTAATAAAGTGAATTTATATCACCAGCCTTTAATATGTAAAAATATAGGCATAATAAAACAACAGCTCCAAATGGAAGCAAAAAATCTTTACCAAGCCAAAGTTCCATAAAAGATTGATACATACATAACATGCAAGTTGTACACCAGCCAACGAAAAGCGTATAAAGAAGATTGAATTTTTTTAGATTTTCATAATTTTTTTCTTTTGTTTCTGTTTGAAGAGTGTTACCAACTCCTGCTTGCAGGGAATTAATAACTATATTTAAAATTCCTGTAATTGCAGAAATAACAAGAAGATAGTTTGAATAAATTGTTGTCATTGCAAGACCAAGAAAAGCGCTTATAAAAATGCTGTCAAAACTGTTTCTTGAAGTTTGTGCAAGTTTACTTATCATCAATCCTGCAACTTTTTTTCTTATGTCTTTTTTTACTGATATATCGAGTTTTCCTTTGCATGAATATTCAGGGAACATTCTTTTTGTCTTGATTCCAACCATAACATTGTTAAGAACTGTAAAAATCGGCATCATTAAGACATATAAATAATAATTTTTTATTGTAACGAGAATAAGCAACTGGCAGATATTCATCAGTCCCTGGGTTATTGTAAGTATGTTGCTTATTACATCCCGTCTTTGGTGTGCATTTAACAGTGAATTTTTATAGCCAAATAAAAGATAGCTCAAAGATGTGTTTACTAAATAAATACTGTAAAGCACATATATGTTTATATCCTGTGGAACATTTCCCTTTATAAGGTGCGGCAGGAATGGCATTACAGCAGATCCAAGCGCAAGAATGACAAGCCCGATTATAAAATAAACTCGTTTGTAAAAATTAAGAAGCGCGCAGATTGTGTCTTTGTCATCTTCTGCAATAGGTTTGTACATGGAGTAGACAACAGCACTTGCGAAACCTAATTCTGTAAGATTCAACACTTGCAGAATCGATGAAAAAAGGCTGTTCAGACCAGCATACTCAATTCCGATTTTCTTAATAAGAACGGTTCGTATTAAAAATGGAAAAAATATAGTAAAAATTTTGTTGAACATTCCGCTGTATATGTTTCTAACAGCATTTTTTGTACGAGAGAGTTTTATTTTGGGTTTTAATATTTCTTGTTCTGACAATTAAATAATTCCTATAGCCTGTATTTTAAAGCAAGCTCAAAATGCCAGTTGTTAATCTGATCATTTCCTACAGTTTCTTTGTCTTCATTTCTTATGTTGTAAAGTGGATTTATTATTAAGTCGAATGCAGCTCCAGCTGTTGCAGAAAAGTTTTTGGTAATGAAATATGTGGTTGTTGCTCCAAAATAGTAATTTGCTTTGAATGCATGACTATATTTTATCTCTGTTTCATTTGTATTTGAATTTATTGCCTTTGCATAGATATAGTTATTGTCTGGATTATTTCTGCCTATACACAAAAATGTAGAACCTTTTGGATAATAGATCCTATATTCGAGGTGCTGGGAATTTCCTCCATATCCAATTCCTGAGCCTAGCCACTGACCTCTGTTTGTGTATCCCTGTGTGATTTGATAATGAAATCCAAAACTGTAACCACCGACAAGCTGGTAGTTCTGCGACATTTCTGTATTGTTCCATTCAAAGACAAGCTCGCTGTATATTTTTTTCTCTTCTGAAATTGTAATTGATTTTTTTGCACCTACAGTGTATGTCATTGTATGAGTAAGATAACGCTGATAGCCTTTAAATCCACCTCCTGGCGCATAATCGTCAGTTCCGATTTCTCCATATATTTCAAATCCTACAGAAGGAAACAAATAATCTGCTGTAAAAGAAAATTTCTGATCTTCACCAGCACCTTGTTCTCCTACATGGGTATTGTTCCCCGCTGGTATTACATATTTAAGGTTTTCTTTTGAGGATTTTACAAGACAAGTTCTGTTTAGCCCGACAGTAAATCCAGGTAAAAAGGAAGGAGCATAACTAAATATAAATCCATGAATCAAGTTATGGTCATTGCTAGAATCATTGTCAAAATATTTTGATTCTGTGAGGTAGCCTGTCCAAATTCTTCCTTCGACATAGCCAATATTCCAATCAATATGCGGTATATAGATTTCTGTTTTTCTTAGACCTACATCAAATTTTGGATAAGTTGCGGCATTATTGGAATGAAGCATTGGATTTAAAAATGCAGGTCCTAGCCAAATTGCCTGTGTTCCAAATCCTGCCGTAAGTTTTTTCCATGAATAGCGGAGTTCTGTGTCGCCCCAGTCAAATGTCCAGAATGAAGAGTCTCCAAATCTTTGAGGTGCATCAACACCAATGTTGTTTCCGTAGCCCCAGGTGTATGCGTACTTATTTGTATAATATGCGCTATTGTCGACTAACTTAAATTCCCTGTTCTGGCTCCAGCTCACCTGCGGCTTAAAAGTTGCCTCAAATCCGAATGCTTCTAGTCTTGCGCCGGCTGTAAGGCTTGTGTTGTAGCCTTTTCCTTGCCAGAGCGCGCCGTCGTTTTGTCCATAAGGGGCTTTTGTGTTGTATGAATTGAACCATTCCGGACCGTAGAGCTTGAGTTTTACGCTACGGTCGATTCCTGCTGTAAACCAGTTTGTTTCTGTTGAGTCAGATTCGTATAAAGTGCGTTTTGTTCCGAGATTGTTGTCTTTCCAAAGATGACTTTCGTCCGTAACCTGCCATTCACTGTCGCTGAGTGTTCGGTAGTTTAGTGTAGGGCGTTCTGCCGCTCCTGTAAGGCTTAAAAAGTCGTAGTATTCTTCTTCTGTTGATTTTAAGGCTTCCTGGGCGAATGCTGCTGAAAAAACAGAAAGCACAATTGGCATTATAAAGTTGATTTTTTTCATGTGCATATTATAGCTTTTTTGGACTGATAGAATCAACTGTAAATTTTCTTACAAACTTAAAAAATTGAAGTTTTTCTATTGACATAATTTATTCAGCTTGATATAGTATTATCACGCTTTGCAAAAGGCAATGCGGGGATGGTGGAATTGGTAGACACGCCAGCTTGAGGTGCTGGTGGCGCAAGCTGTGCCTGTTCAAGTCAGGTTCTCCGCACTTAGGGGCTGCTAAATTGCAGTCCTTTTTTTTTACTAACTTCAATAAATACGTAGGATGTTATGTTTAAGCCAAGTTTTTCAAACATTCTTGTTCTTCGTGGAAAATCAGGAAAGAAAGTTTTTTAATTTTATAAAAAAAGCAAGACCTGTAACAAGTCCTATTATGACCTCTTTAGAAAAAGAAAATTTTGAGAGAGAGAGTTTTCAAAGTTTCTTTCTTCCTATAAAAAATGAAAGAATTAGTTTTGAATACTGATAAATTTCTCTTAGAGTCTATTCAGGAAAAGAAAAATTCAAATCTTTTAAATAGTTTTAGAGCCTCTTTTGTATCATATTGCCAATCTCATAGGAAATGCTGATATTGTATATTTGTATGCAATAAATGCTATTGTAAAAAAAAATATATTAAAATTGGGGATTTACGAAATTAGAGAGAACAGAAGGTTTGAATTTACTAAATAAGAAAGTCCGTAAGCAGGAAGAAAACGGCTGTATATTTATGTTTAAAAAACTAGATCCAAGAAGATTAAATCCTGATTTTCAATAGGAAAAGTGAGCTTGCAATGCAGTCCTTTTTTATGCCTTGAATTGCTGTTTCAGCTAGAGAAAACTTCTTGCTATTTTTTTTGCCGGGTTTTACAATTTCAGCATGAATGCAAAAAAACTTTCGCTCCTTATAAACGCTGCTTCTGGAAAATGCGAGGCGGATCTTGTGATAAAAAATTGCCGTGTTGTAAATCCTATAACGCGGACTGTAAAAAATGCGGACATTGCTGTGGAGCAGGGATTGATTGCCGGCGTTGGCTCGTACCGCGGAAAAACAGAAATTGATGCGCATGGGCTTTTTGCGGTTGCAGGGCTTATTGACGCCCATGTTCATATAGAGTCTTCAATGTGTACGCCGGAATCTTTTGCGCAGCTTGTAGTTCCAAAAGGCACAACAACGGTAATTGCCGACCCTCACGAAATTGCGAATGTCAGCGGTTCTGAAGGAATTCACTTTATGATTAATTCCGCGCGCCGTGTTCCGCTAAAAGTTCATTTTATGATTCCGTCCTGTGTTCCCGCTACTAGCTTTGAAGATTCCGGAGCTATTCTTGATTCAGAATCAGTTGAAGAGCTTTTAAAAGAGCCTGAAATTTTGGGACTTGGTGAATTGATGAATGCGCCCGGAGTTTCTTCCTGCGATTCTGAAGTTCTGGAAAAAATATGCGCGGCAAAAAATGCCCAGAAAATTATAGATGGACACGCGCCTGGCTTGAACGGTTTTGCTCTTAATGCTTATTCTGCGGCGGGAATAAAAACTGACCATGAATGCAGTTCTCCACAGGAAGTTTTGGAACGGCTTGAAAACGGAATGTATGTTCTTTTGCGTCAAGGTTCTGCTGCCCAAAATCTGGCTGAAATTCTTCCTTCCGTAACAAAAGAAAATTCCAGAAGATGTGCGATGTGCACTGACGACAAGCATCCTCAGGATATAATTGAATCCGGTCATATAAACGCAAATCTTAAGCTTGCTGTAAAAAACGGACTTGACTGCTTTACGGCGATTGCAATGGCGACCATAAACGCTGCGGAATGCTACGGCTTGAATGATGTCGGATTGATTGCGCCAGGATATTCCGCGGACATTGTTCTCTTTAATAATCTTGAGGATTTTGAAGCTGAAAAAGTTTTTATAGACGGAAAACTCGCTGCGGAAAATGGAAAGGCTGTTTTTGAAATCCGAAACAGGGTAGACAAGGCTGTAACTCATTCAGTTCATATCAAGCCACTTATAATAGAAGATTTATCAATAAAATTAACTTCTGAAAATGCAAAAGTCATAAGTTTAAAAAATCATGAGCTTGTAACAAAGTGCGAAATCCGGAAAGTGAATTTGACTAACGGAATTTTTGACTGCAAGGAAAATCCTCAGATTCAAAAACTTATTGTAATGGAGCGGCACAAGAAAACTGGAAAAATCGGAAAAGGTCTTATAGAAAACTACGGAATCCACGGCGGAGCGATTGCCACTACAATTGCCCACGATTCCCACAATATTATTTCTGCAGGCGACAACGACAATGACATTTTTGTTGCGATAAATGAGCTTAACAAAATGGGCGGCGGAATTATTCTTGTAAAAGACGGAACTGTCATTGGTTCTTTGTCTCTTCCGATTGCGGGCTTGATGTCCGACAGGAATTTTGTGGAAGTAAGCCAGACTTTGAAAAGTCTTTTGGAACTTGCCTGGAACGAGCTTGGAATCAGCCGTGAAATTGAGCCTTTTATGACGCTTTCATTTTTAAGCCTGCCTGTGATTCCTGAAATAAAGCTTACTCCGCGCGGACTTTTCGATGTCAATAAGTTTGAATTCACGCCGATTGAAGCTGACTGATGTTCTTTTTTGTCATTTGTATTTTTCTAAATTTTTGATTATATTATAGTCTATGAAAAAACAACCAAACGAAAAAGAAATTTTAGGACTTCCAGCTGAAACTCAGCTTCCTTTAAAACTTAATATTCTTCCTATTGGCGGCCGTCCGATTTTTCCGGGAATTTTTACGCCGCTTATGATAAATAATTCCGAGGATATAAAAGTTATTGAAAATTCTTTGGCAGGCGACGGTTTTATTGGAATCGTCATGTTAAAAGAAGACAAGGAAAATCCGACTGTTGTTGATCTTCATAAAGTTGGAACTGTTGCCCGCATTATAAAAAAAATAAATTTGCCTGATGGCGGTGTGAATGTTTTTGTTTCTACCTTGCAGCGTTTTAAAATCCGCAAGGTCTTGAACAGTTCAAATCCTATTGCCGCGGCTGTTGAATATCTTGAGGACGAAGAGGATAATACTTTTGAAGTAAAGGCTCTTACACGCGCTCTTATAAGTGAAATGAAGGAAATCAGCGAAAACAATCCGATGTTCAGCGAGGAAATGCGCCTTAACATGGTGAATATTGATCATCCCGGAAAAATCGCGGACTTCATTGTTTCTATTTTGAATATTGACAAAGAAGAACAGCAGAAAGTTCTTGAAATGACAAATGTTCACAAAAGAATGGAGCAGGTTCTTGTCTTTATAAAAAAAGAGCAGGAAATTTTCCGTGTTCAGAAAAAAATTCAGACTGAGCTTAATGAAAAAGTTGAAAAAAATCAGCGTGAATATTTTTTGCGCGAGGAAATGAAAAGCATTCAGGAAGAACTTGGAATTGCTGGGGATTCAAAGACAAGCGACTATCAGAAGTTTAAGTCAAAAATAGAATCATTTAATTTTAAAGGCGAAGTGAAAGAAGCGTTGGACAGCGAGCTTGAGAAATTTCATTTGCTTGATCCGCATGATCCTGATTACAACATGAGCCGAAATTATCTTGAAACGGTTTGTTCTCTTCCGTGGAATGACGAGCCGCTTGAAAACTACAATATTGAAAAAGCTTCAAAAATTCTTGAAAATGACCATTACGGTCTTGAAGATGTAAAAAAACGCATCATTGAATATCTTGCTGTGCGGATGCTAAAAAACGACGGAAAGGGTTCTGTGCTTATTCTTGTCGGACCTCCGGGAGTTGGAAAAACCAGCGTTGGACGTTCGATTGCAAATGCGATGAACAAAAAATTTTTTAGATTCAGCGTGGGCGGTGAGCATGATGAGTCCAAGATAAAAGGCTTCAGGCGGACTTATATCGGTTCTATGCCGGGACAAATTATCGAAGGCTTGAAAATTACAAAGTCAAAAGCTCCTGTTTTTATGATTGATGAAGTTGACAAGATGAATGCAAGCGCACAGGGAGATCCTGCTGCCGCATTGCTTGAGGTTCTTGATCCTGAGCAGAATTCAACTTTCCGCGACAACTATTTGAATTTGCCGTTCGATTTGAGCAAGGTTTTCTTTATCCTTACTGCGAACACTTTGGACACAATTCCTCGGCCATTGCTTGACCGCGCTGAAATAATTGAACTTTCCGGCTACATAGATCAGGAAAAAATTGAAATTGCGCGGAAATATTTGCTTCCGAAAAATCTTGTTAAAAACGGATTCAAAAAAAATCAGGTGAAATATTCAAAGCAGGCTTTTGCTTTAATTGCAACGGAATATGCAAGGGAAGCCGGAGTCCGCAATTTTGAAAAGTGCATTGATAAGATAAACAGAAAACTTGCCGCCGTGGAAGTAAGCCAGCTTGAAAAAAACGGAGCGACTGATTCTGCAAAGATTGGCGAGGCTGTTGCAAAGAAAATTTTCAGCATCGATATTCCAGAAGTCAGAAAATATCTTGGCAAGGCTATTTTTGATGAAAGCCAGATAAAAACAGCTTCTGTGCCAGGGACTGCAATTGGTCTTGCCTGGACAAGCATGGGCGGCGACACTTTGCTTTTGGAATCGATTGCGATAAAGTCTTCTAAAGGCGGGCTTCAGCTTACAGGACAAATGGGCGATGTTATGAAGGAAAGCGCACAGATTGCCATGAACTGGAGCCGTCAGTTTGCAATAGAAAATAAAATCAAGGACAGCAAATGGTTTGAGGAAAATACAGTTCATCTGCATATTCCAGAAGGCGCAACACCCAAGGACGGGCCTAGCGCGGGAATTACGATGGCGGTAACTTTTACTTCGCTTTTTAAAGGAAAGAAAATAAAGACGAATCTTGCAATGACAGGTGAACTTAGCCTTACTGGTCAGGTGCTTCCGATTGGCGGACTTAGGGAAAAAACTGTCGCCGCAAAGCGCAACAAAATAAAAACGATTATAATTCCAAAGGCGAATGTCCGAGACCTTGACGAAATTCCAGAGCACGTAAAAAGCGGAATAAAATTTATTCCAGTGTCAAATGTTCAGGAAGTGATTGACATTGTCTTTTAGAGTATGAAATTTGCCTTTGCTTTTTTTTCTGGATTTTTTATTCTTGTTTCTGCTTCTTTTGCTTTTCCGTTTAATTTGAAACTTTCGGAGCAGGAACTCGATTCGGCTTTAAATGGTGAAATTCTTATTCGGAATATCAGCTCGTACAAAAATATTTGCCTTGATGTGGAAAATGCGGAAATAAATTCTTGCCTTGATGAATTGAAAGAGTTGAATCCGCGTTATTTTGTTGAAGTTCTTCAGATTAGGAAAGCAAATGATGGAGATGACGTTATAAAAAAACTTTCTGAGCTTCTTTCAAATGTTGAGTCTTATACAGAAATTCCTTATTATTCTGAACGGCACAAGACGACAGCCCCGCTTTATTCATACTGCAAAATTCTTTCTGATTCGCAGGTTGATGGAATTCACAGTTTTACTGTTGATATGGAAATGCCGCCTTTTGAAGTTTACACTGCGGAAATTTCGATAAAAACAGATTATGAAAATTTTCTGCTTTATAAGTCAAAAAACTTAAATGACATGGCTTGTATTTCTTTTGTGCGTGTAAAAGAAAATAATCTTAGGTCTGTTGTTACTGCTTTTAAATATAACGAATATTGGATTATCTATGGAATTGGAGCGGCAAAAGCACCCAAAATAAAATTTTTGACGCACAGAATTGAAGTTGCCTTTATTTCTCGGGTAAAAGCATTTTGTTCTTTTGCAACATCTTTTTTAGATTAGGCATTACATTATAAAGTTCTGTATTTTTTTCGCCTGCGTTTAAATCATGATTGCTTTCATAATGAAAAAGCTCATGAAGTATTGAAAACTTTGAATGTGCGGGCGGCTTTGTTTCATCGTAAAAGACTGTGTAGCGTCCATTTTTCTCATACAGTTCTTTCGATTCGCTTTTAAAATATACTCGTTGAAAGCCATGTTTTTCTGCCCAGTCAAACGAATGAAGCTCCAAGTCTGAAAAATCTTCAATGATTTTTGAAGTTTTAAGAGGAAATGTTGTTCCTAGTGGCAGGTTTACAAGTTTTTCGTGGGCAGCAATATAAGATTTCTTGAAGTCTGGTTTACAAGTCGCCATGGTCCTCCTTTTCATCTTCTTCCCAAATCTTGCCAAATAGCAGCTTCATTGCAGCGTCGGCTTTTTCAAGGTCAGAATCATTTAGTTTTTTCAGGTTTCGCTGAATAGAATTTAATTTCATGTTTGCATCCTTAAAGTTGAAATTTCCTAAAAGCTCGTCAGTTGAAACTTCAAAAAATTTTGCGAGTCTCAATAGCGCATCCTGCCGCGGAACAGTGCCGTTGTTTTCCCACATATTAACGCGGCTTTTTGTTACACCAACAGCATTTGCAAGCTGCTCCATTGTAAGATTTTTTCCCTCCCTTAACTTTCTTACTTTTTCTTTGAAAAAAGTGTTACCCATTAATATTTCACCCTTGCACTTTATGTGTGCTTTTTAATTAAAAAATTCTTTTGTATTTGTGCAATTAAAAAGAACTTTTGATATGATAAATATAACTGTGAAAAAACAGTTTGTCAAGCGTTTTAAATGTTTTTGTGCAAAATAATTGTATTTTTTATTTTGTTTTTTAAATTTAAATCCGCGACGCGGATATGTACAAGTCCGCATGGCGGATATGGCTACGTCCGTGCCACGGATATGTACGTGTCCGCTATGCGGATGTGTTAATGTCCGCGACACGGACTAAAATGGAGCTTATTTGTGAAAAAATTATAGCATCTAAATATGGTAAAAATATTGAAACGATAACTTGATTTTTTTTGTTTATCAAAAAATCTATTTTATCTTAATAAATTCTTCGTGAATTTTCTTTACAACAGAAGAAGTTATGTTTTGTTCTAATAATGACAAATTTGTTTTTTCTTGATTACTGGCAGCAATATTCTCTTCAAAAAGTTGTTTATAGGAAATGTTAAACGCGGCTGCGATGTTTTGAACAACTTCCAGAGAGGCGGATTTTCTTCCAAGCTCAATTTGTGTCATGAAAGGTACTGAAATTCCTGTTTTTTCCGCCAAAGCAGCCTGAGTCCAGCCGAATTCTTTTCTTATTTTCCTGATGTTACTTCCTAAAACCAATAGTATGTCTGTCATTAAAATAATTATGTTGCTATTAGCAATACTTGAAAATTATCTAATAGCAATGTATGATATAGAAAATAGCAATATTAGGAGATTTTGTTTTGCCCCGATACGCCATTCTCTGCGGTTCAGCTCCAAGCGGATTCACGCAGAAAAAAATAAATGGAATGCATGATTTTCTCACAAGCGATGCCGGCGGCGCATGGGCGGAAAAAGAGATTGTGTTTTTTCCGAACGGTGTGGACGATGCGATGCTGTCATTTGTGCTGGAGCGGCTAAAAGCGGATAAAGCTGAACAAATTTTCCTATATATATGCACTATGTCACCGGTTGCGGAGGAAGATAAATCTGTCTGGCTTGGCGGATATGAAGTGAGGAGAAGTTTGATAGAGGCGTTCTGTTCGGATGTATGCGCTCAGGTGATTTATGACTGCGGAAGGAAATTGGAGAGAAATGAAGAAATTGAACTGGAAAAAGAGGTTTTTGAAAGTAAAATAACTTCTCTTTCATTTGAGAGAGAGGGAGAGTGATATGAAAAAATATCTTTTTGAGGAAATCCCGCTCGCAGTTCCTTCTGGCCGTGCGGAAATGAAATCTGTTTTCTCACAGATGCTTGATGATTCTAGTCAGTCTGTAATCTCGTTCATAAATCCTGAAATCTTTTTGGCTCAAGAAAAAAATCCGCTTCTTCACGAATATTTCAGGAGCGCGAAATACAATTTTATCGATGGAATAAACCTTCTGTATGCGATTAACAAAAAACTCGGCACTTCATATTCTGCCGCCGACCGCTATTCTGGAACAGATTTTTTTGACTATCTTCCTGACGACAGAAAAGTGGGCGTCTATCTTTACGGCTCGAAAATTGAAAACCTTGAGGACGCAAAACTGCGCATAGAAAGCGCGCATCCGAATGTAAAAATAATCGAATGGACGTTCGGCTACACAAAATTTGACGGCGACTATCTGATTGAAAAAATAAACGCCGCAAAACCCGACATTTTGATTGTATGCAAAGGCTGCCCGCTTCAGGAACAGTGGATTTGGGAAAACAGGCAAAAACTGAACGCAAAGATAATCTTCGGAAACGGAGGCGCAGTAGATTTCTGGAGTGGAAACACAAAGCGCGCACCAGAATTTATGATCCGGCTCGGCCTTGAATGGCTTTTCCGCCTGTTCGCAAGCTTCTCGTTCAAACGCGTGGCACGACAGATGAAGCTGGTGAAATTTTTGGTGAAGTATAAGCGTGGGGAGTATGATGTGAGGGAAGAGGTTTAGATGTCCAACACTTCTCGCATAGCAAAAAATACCATCGCTCTTTATTTCCGGCAGATTCTCATAATGCTAGTGTCGCTGTACACGGTGCGTGTTGTGCTGAATACGCTCGGTGCGGAAGATTACGGAATTTTCAATGTTGTTGCCGGTGTAGTTGTTCTTTTCAGTTTTGTGAATAACGCGATGGCGACAAGCGTTCAGAGATTTCTTAATTTCTACCTTGGAAAGAATGACACAGAAAAAACTCGGAATGTTTATTCTGCAAGCCTTGTGATTCATGGAGTCATCTGCCTGATTTTTGTTGTTTTGGCTGAAACTGTCGGGCTTTGGTTTGTGAATGCAAAACTGAATATTCCAACTGGACGGAGCAATGCTGCTTTCTGGTGCTATCAGGCTGCGGTTATCACAACTTTGGCAAATATAATGCGCGTTCCGTACAATGCCGTAATTATTGCTTATGAAAAAATGAGCTTTTTTGTAGGATTGAGCATTGTCGAGACTGTGCTGAAACTTGCAGTTGTGTTTCTTTTGAAAGTTTCTAATTTTGACAAGCTTATCTTCTATTCATTCCTGCTTGCTGCGGTTTCATTTATTATTCTTGCCATATATAAATTTTATTGCAACAAGAATTTTGAGATTGCGCATTATAAAAAAGTTCAAGATAAAGGATTGAGAAAAGAGCTTGTCTCGTTCAGCGGGTGGAGTCTGTTTGGAGCGGTTGCAAATGTGGCGAACTCTCAGGGAACGAATATTGTCCTGAATATTTTTACGAACGTAACCGTGAATGCGGCAATGGGAATCGCAAACCAGGTGAATGCTGCGGTTTACAGTTTTGTGAGCAATTTTCAGACTGCGTTCAATCCTCAGCTGGTAAAAAATTATGCGGCTGGAGAAAAGAAGGAACTCAATCAACTTATTTTCAGAGCATCAAAATTTTCTTTTTTGCTTTTGTGGCTTATTGTTTTGCCATTGAGCTTAAACCTAGAAACGGTATTGACATTATGGCTTAAAAATGTGCCGGATTATTCGGTTGGTTTTGTTCAACTGATTCTGGTTTGCTCGCTTGTTGACTGCATGACTTATTCAATTGCGGTTGCTGTTCAGGCTAGCGGAAATATAAAGTTTTACCAGATAATTATAAGCTGTTTTATTTTTGCAAATCTTCCTTTGTCTATATTGTTTCTTTTTTTGGGAATGTCGCCATATTCTGTTTTGTTCATAAGATTTTTCCTTTGCCTTTTAATTCTTGTTTTTAGAGTTGTGTATTTGACTTTCTCGCAATCATTTCCTGTAAGGAATTTTATTTTTCAAGTTTTATTGAAATGTGCTTTTATTGTGGCTGTTTCATTTTTTATTACAAAATTGCTGACATCTCATCTTGCCGGACTTGGTTATTTTATTTGTTCCTGCCTGTTTTCGGTTCTTGTCATTTTTGTGCTTTCGTTTCCTATTTTGTTTACACCGGAAGAAAGAAAATATGCGTTCAGTTTTATAAGAAAATTCAGGAGATAAGTTTGAAAAGTGTTTCTATAATCGATAGAAAAAAATGTTTCTCATGCCGTTCGTGTGTTCAAATATGCCCTAAGAATGCTATAGATATGCAGGAAAATAATGAGGGATTTTTTTATCCAAGTGTAAATGAATCTAAGTGTGTTGATTGCGGACTTTGCCTAAAGCATTGCCCGTCTTTTGAGCCCTATGAAAAGAATGACTTTAAGAAAACAAGTTATGCTGTTTGGCTAAAGGATGATAAAAAACTTTTTGAAAGTTCTAGCGGAGCTTTATTTTCAGCTGCCGCTGAAAAGATTTTGAAGAATGGAGGCGTTGTTTTTGGCGCGGCATATAATGCGGACTTGTTTGTAGAGCATATTTGTATTGAAGATATAAACGAGCTTTATAAACTGAAAGGCTCAAAATATGTTGAAAGCACAACAAACAGCACGTATTCTAAGGCTCTTTCTTATTTAAAAAATGGAAAAAAAGTTTTGTATTCCGGAACTCCTTGCCAGATTGCCGGATTAAAAAAATTCTTGGGCAAGGACTATGAGAATCTTTTTACAATGGATTTGATTTGCCATGGAGTGCCGAGCGAAAGGCTGTTTCATAAATATCTTGAGTGGCAGTCTGGACAGCTTGGCGGAAAAATAATTTACTGCGGTTTCAGGGACAAGGATGTTGGCGGCTGCAGCTGCAATGGAAAAATTAAGACTAAGACTAAGACTAAGACTAAGACTAAGACTGTATTGTCTGCTTTAGATCCATATTATTCTTCTTTTATAAGATGTGAAACATACAGGGAAAGCTGCTATTCATGTCCTTATTCATCTTTGGAGCGGCCCGGAGATATAACGATGGGGGACTTTACGGAAATCACAGAGATAATTCCGGGATTTGATTTTTCAAAAGGATTGAGCCTTTGCATTATAGACACAGAAAAAGGACTAGAGCTGTTCAATTTGATAAAGGACAGCTTCAATATAGTTCCTTTGGAATTCAGCCAGTATATTTCAATAAAAAGCAACCTGCAAAAGCCATCTGAAAGACCTGCTGTAAGAGACTTTGTATATTCAGGTATTTTAGAGCTTTCTGCAAAGGAATTCTTCAAAAGATTCAAGGAATCTTCTCGTTTTTATTTCATAAGGTTTTATATAAGAAAAATACTGTCAAAAATAACTCCGTCTTTTGTAAAAAAAATTGTAAAAAGAATTATCAGAGGAAAAGCAAAATGAAAATAGCAATAGTAAACCAGCCCCTTGCAAACCGTGGAGATGAGGCTGCCCACAAGGCTTTTATAAGGGCAATGAGCAAGGCTTTTCCTGAATATCAGATAGATGTTATTTTCCTATGTGTTGAACAATGGCTGATAGATTCTATAAAAGTTGAAGAAGAAAATGTCTCGTATATAAATATACCAAGAGTCCGCTGTTTTGTAAGATTTGAGCGGATTGTTTTTCTGTTTGATAATTTCTCATTCTCATATTTGCATCCGTCTTTAAGAAAGTTCCACAACCTTTTGAAAGAATATGACAGAGTTGTGTGTGCCCCCGGCGGAATGTGTATGGGCGGTTTTACCAGCTGGGATCATATCTGGCAACTGGATGTTGCAAGAAGGCTTAACAAGCCTGTTTTTTACTGGGGCAGGTCGATTGGACCTTTTACTGAAGAAAGTTTCAATAAAAAACTCTTTAAAAAATGCGCTATCCGGCTGTTGAAATATTTTTCTTATATCAGTTTTAGGGACAAAGTTTCTGTAGATATTGCAGGGCAGTTTGGAGTGAATGTCGATGAGGTTGTCGATTCGGCATTTCTTGAGATTCCTGCGACAAAAATTCCTGAAAGCATACTAAAAGATATTGATGGTGCTGAGTATGTTGTGTTTGTTCCGAATTCTCTTACATGGCATCCACGTTACAAAGAAATTCCACAGAAAAAAATAGATGAATTCTACTTAAGAATTGTTGAGATTCTTGAAACAAAGTTTGCTGATAAAAAGATTGTAATGTTTCCGCAGACTTATAAGTCGGTTATAAACGATTATGAATATTTTTTGAAGCTGAAAGAAATGTCTGGAAATAAAAATATTATCGTAATTGATGAAAATCAAAGTTCAGATGTGCAGCAGGAAATAATAAAAAAGTCTTACCTTGTAATTGGAGCAAGGTATCATTCTGTTGTTTTTGCGATTAACAATGAAATTCCGTTTGTTTCTTTAAGCTACGAGCATAAGATGAAAGGTCTTTTGGAAGTTTTGGACATGACAGACAGAATGGTTGAGATTCAGGACATTTTTAACGGCAAGACAAGTGTTTTTGAGTCTTCGTTGGATAAAGTTGAACATCTTGTTTCTGGAAAACTGGAAAAGCCTTCTGCAAGTCAGGCAAGACAGCTTGTTCAAAGTGGTTTTGAACGATTTTGTGAGGAAGTATCAAAATGAAAGTTTCTATTGCACTTGCCACATACAACGGAGAAAAATATCTCCGTGAGCAGTTGGATTCAATTCTTTCTCAGTCAATTCAAGATTTTGAACTTGTTGCATGTGATGACTGCTCAACAGATTCTACTTTAAAAATTTTGAATGAATATGCTGAAAAAGATTTCCGTGTAAAGGTTTTTACGAATGAAAAAAATCTTGGATTTAAGAAAAATTTTGAGAAAGCTATTTTTCTTTGTTCTGGTGATTATATTGCATTGAGCGACCAGGATGACATTTGGACTGAAAATCATCTTCAAGTTTTGCTTGAAAATATAGGCAACAATGATTTAGTCGGTGCAAATGCTTTTCTCTGTGATGAAAAAGCACAGCCTACAAGAGTGGATTTATTGTCATGTTCTAAAATCGGTTTCTTTCCAAATTCAAAAGATGACTGGTTTTTCTTTTTGCTGCATTCAAATATTTTTCAGGGAGCGGCGTGTATCTTTAGGAAATCTCTAGTTCAAAAATCTATTCCGATTCCTGAAAACGTAAAATTCCATGACTATTGGCTGGCTTTGATTGCTTCTGTGAATGGCGGAGTGACTTATGTTAATGAGTGTGTTTTATATTACCGTCAGCACGGAACAAATGTTACTAAAAATGAAAAATGGAAATTTTGGGTGAAAATTAAAAATGCTGCAAAAAAGAAAAATTCTCATTTTATAAAAGAACAGGTTGAAATTTTGCAAGCTCTTTTGCATAAAGATTTGAATTTGAGCCATCAGAAAGAAGTAAAAGAATCTATTGAATTTTACAAAAATCTTGGAACTTTTAAACGCTTTAAATTCTTGTTTTGGTACTGGAGAAATTTTTACAAAATGAACTGTTGTTCAGATAAAAAATTGAAGATAAGTTGCTTTATAAAAAATATAATTTTGGGAATATAAATATGAAAATCTGTTTTTTATCCAAAGATTATTCTTATAACGGAGGCGGAGAACGTATGCTTTGTAATCTTGCAAATGAACTTTCTCGTTTTTGCAATGTTACAATTGTTTCGTTTGACTTTTCTGAAAAAAAATCAATTTACAAACTTAATTCAGAAATCAGATTCATTGATGCAAAAATTCAAAGACGGAGAATAAATTTTTTTACAAAATTTGATTATGTCAAATATATAAAAACACATTCAGATTTTTTTGATTCATTCGATTTTATTATTGGAGTTGGAATTATCTGTAACCTTGTGTTGTCTTATTGCAGTTCGAAATTAAAGGCAAAAACTGTTGGCTGGGAGCATTTTTGCTATGACGGAACTCCGTTTTACCAGAAAGTATTAAGAAAGATTCTTTTCAAAAAATTAAGTCAAGTTGTAATTTTGACAAACAGAGACTTGGGAAAATACAAGAAGATAAATCAAAAGACAACCGTAATTTATAATTTTACAAATATGGAATTCAGAAAATCTCCAAATTTTCAGAACAAGCAGTTTTTATTTGTAGGAAGACTTTCCAAGCAAAAAGGCTTTTCTGACTTATGCAAGATTATAAGAAAGTTCTGCAAAAAAAATTATGACTGGAATTTTAGAATTATCGGAAATGGTGAATACAAAACTGATTTTGAAAAATTTATAGAATCTGAAAATCTTGAAAATAGAATAAACTGGTCATTGGTTTCTAAAGATATTCAAACAGAAATGGAAAATTCTTCTTGCCTTTTGATGACTTCAAAATTTGAGGGGCTTCCTATGGTTTTAATAGAGGCTGGAGTTTGTGCCTTGCCTGCGATTTCTTATGATACTCCGACCGGTCCTTCTGACATAATTTCAGATTCAAAAAGTGGCTTTATAATTTCTCTTCATAATCAGAAATATTTTGTTGAATGTATGTTGCAGTTTGTACATGATTTTGAGCTACAACAAAAATTGTCTGACGGTGCAAAAGAGGAAAGTGAAAAATTCTGCAAGCAGAATATTCTCTGCCAGTGGAAGGAGATTTTGAATTGATGGGAAAGATAAATGCTGCCACTTTGAACTTAAGAAATATTTATTTTCTGATTTCAAAACTTCTTGTATTTTTTATTGTTTTTGATAATGCAAGAATGGGACTAGCAATTCCTCAACTAATTGGAACTGTTATTTCTCTGTTTAGAGATTTTTTTCTATTTGCAGGGCTTTTGATTTTATTTTCTGTAAAACGAAAAATACTTTTTCCAAAGTTTTTATTTTTTATATTTTTGTTCTTTCCAATTGCATTGTATATTTGTATTGCAAATATAATTACAGGACTTTCAGAAACCTCTGTTGTTGCTGTAATTAACGGTATTTATTGGAATTGTCGTCCAATTTTGATTTTTTTGATTTTTTATAATTTGGAAAATGTAACAGGAAAAAACTGTACCTGCTTTGTTAATTTTTTTCTTACTTCTGTTGTTATTTTATTTTTTGTATCGGCATTTTTATATTTTTTTACTCCATTTTTATTAAACAAAATGTATTTTAAATTTAGGGTTTCTCTTGGGAATCCTTCAATGATTGCAGCGGAATATAATGCAGCGGCTATTGTTATTTTATACTTCCGACCATTTCCAAAACTCAAAAATTTTATTTTTCTGACAATTTATGTTATTGCTTGCCTTTTCACAATGTGTGCGACTGCAAATTTTATAATGGTAGTGATTCTTATTATTGGGCTACTTAATAGAAAAACAAGAATTATGGTTCTTCCAATTTTTGTTTTTCTTTTTACAGTTGTTGTCGTATTTTTGATATTTTTTCAAACGAAACAAACAAAACTTCTTTTGGAATTTATAAAAAAAAGAATTCTTGAGATTAATTCCGTTGTAACAAAATATATTTTTAATAATTCTGATTCGATAAATTCGGATAGTTTCCGCGGTAGAGAAGCCCAGCTTTTAAAAATGTTAAAAACTTATCCAAAATATGGATTTATCTTTGGAATAGGTGACATTTCCGGCACAGGTGGAAAATATTCTCTTGAAAATATTTACATGGCAACTTTTTCTAATTATGGCTTTTTCGGGCTTGCGCTTTATGTCGGATTTTTAATTTTAGTTTTTCTAAAATCAATTTTTTATCTGTTATATAAAAAACAGAGTGAATTATTTATGTTTGCAATTTTTCTTGCATTATATGGGCTTACGCTTGATTTGATAAATACTTATTCACTTTCTGGAATTTTTGTTTTATCAGGACTTTTTATTTTTAATGGAAAACGATTTTGCTTTTATAAACAGGATAATTCTCTTTTTCATTATTCAATTATTTCCCAAAAATCATAACAAGGAGCTGAACTCTTTATGAAAATTCTTCTGATTACAAGCATTTATCTTCCGCATATTGGCGGTATTGAGCTTTATGTAAAAAATCTTGCTGCAAATCTGATTGCAAAAGGGCATGAGGTTTCTGTTTTTGTTGGCGACAGATTTGTTAAAAGTGTTTCCGATTCTTTAGAGTATGGAATCAGAACTATCCGTGTTCCTGTTTTTTATTTTAAGGGCATGACTTATTTAAGAAGCAAAGCCGGCAGAAAAATTTTGGAAAAGGAACTTTCCTCTGCGGAAGTTGTTCACCTGAACGATGTGAAGTTCCTTTATAAATTTCTTGCTCAGAAAAAATCAATTTATGGTTATAAACTGTTTTTTTCCTCTCATGGATTTATTTTTCATACAAAATCATTTTTGTTCTTAAAAAAACTTTACATGAAGCGTATGTCCAAATATTCTGGATTCTATAATTTGAATTACTGCGTTTCTGAAAATGACTTGAAAATTGCAAAGAACTTTAAATTCTCAAATTTAAAAATGCTGATTCCCGGATGCGATGTGAAAAAGTTTTCAGGAATTGACCCGAATAAATTTGAAAAGAATGTCTTTGTCTGTTTTGGACGCATCGCAAGAAACAAGGGCATTTTGGAGCTTGTAAAACTTTTTAATTCATGCAGTTTTGACTTTTCTCTTAAGATAATTGGAAAAAGTGATGATGACATATATTTTCAGAAAATTACTTCCGTTTCGCAAAATGATACAAGAATTAAGTTCTTGGGCTATAAAACAGACGAGGAAATAAAAGAATATATTCAGGCTGCCGAGTTTTTAGTTTTTCCATCGCTGCATGAAGGGTTCGGACTCACTCTGGTGGAATCCCTTTCTTCCGGCAAAAAAATAATCGCAAACAGAATAGAAACATTCACCCAGATTTTAACAGACTGCGGATTGCCGGAATTTCTGTTTGAATTTGCAAGTGAGCAAAATTCCTTGCAAGATAAAATTGAAGAACTGCGCAATTTTTCTATGAGAAAAATTAACCTTGAAAAATACTCAGTTAAATATATGAGCGATGTGATTGAAAAGGGGTATGAGTGATTGCGAGATGACATTTTTTGTAAATGTATTATTTGATAATCTATAGGACTGTAAGTTTTTATTTGAAAAGTAATATGTTTTATATAAAAATTCTGCAAATTATTAAAGTCTAAATTACAGTGCAAACTGATATTAAGAAGAATAAATATTGATAAATATTAATATTGAGGTGTAAAATAAATTATTATATTTACGTTTCTCTAGGAGTAAGATATGAATTCTGCTAATGATAATAAAATCATTCTTGCAATTTGTTATGATTTTGATAAAACTTTATCTCCAACAGATATGCAAGCACAAGGATATATACAGTCAATAGAATATGATGTTGATACATTTTGGAAGAAGTCAAATGATTTGGCTGAAAAAAATGAAATGGATCAAAATCTTTCTTATATGTATATGATGGCAATTGAATCAAGAGGAAAATTTGTATTTAATCGAAATAAATTGAATGAGTTTGGTAGCCAAGTAAAACTTTTCCCTGGTGTGGAAACTTGGTTTGATAGAATAAATGAATATGGAAATCAGCTGGGAATACAAGTGGAACATTATATAATATCATCAGGACTAAAAGAGATGATAGAGGGTACTTCAATTGCAAATAAATTTAAAAAAATATATGCAAGTTCTTTTTATTATGATGAGGCAGGAGTTGCTGTTTGGCCAGCACAAGTAGTTAATTATACTGACAAAACTCAATATCTTTTTAGAATTGAAAAAGGTGTATTGGATGTGAATGACCAGCAAGTAAATTCATATTTTAAACCTGATAAATTAAGAATTCCATTTCGGAATATAGTTTATATAGGGGATAGCGATACTGATATACCTTGTATGAAATTAGTAAATATAAATGGAGGACATTCCATAGGTGTTTATAATTCAGAAACAAATGATAAGAGCAAAGTTTTCAAAATGATTGATGAAAACAGAATAAAGTATTTTGTCCCAGCAGATTATTCTGAAAATTCAGAACTAGAAAAATTGTTAAAAAGTATTATTGCTCGAACTAAAGCAAATGAAATGCTAGAGAATTTGCATTTTAAATGTTTAAATGAAAAAGATCATGATAGTATAGGAAAAACTGGAGAGGAAAAGAAAAAAGAAAATTTAGTTAATAGTTTGGAGGAATCCTCAAGTTTTGCACGGACTCATTTTGTAATATCTCAATTAAAAAAATGTACATGCTGGTCACAATTGCAAAAGGAAAAACTTATGAAAATAGCACTGTCAAATAGACAAGTAAAATCTATTCTGACAGATTATGATGTAAAGTTGTTTTTTATGGATTTAATACAAAATGATGATAGTGAGTTCGCAGATGCTATAAGAGCGGAAATAGAAGGGTAGCACATTATCTTTACATACATTATTTTGGACTAAAAATGGCTTTAATATCAATAAAGAATGAATATTTAATATCTCTTAGAAAATCAAAAGAAGAGGAAACATTAACTTTTTTTGTAGGATCTGGTTTTTCAAGGAGTAGAGATCCTGAGAATTATGTTGGATGGGAAAATCTTGCTAAAAAGATAAAAAAAGAGCTTTCTGATGGAATAGAAGGTGATTTTTTGAAAATTGCTCAAATTTATGAAGCAAATAATGGACGAGATCAATTATTAAAAATTGTTGAAGATTCTTTTTTTAAAGAAGATGTTCCTGATGAATTGCATAAAGCGCTTATAAAAACTGATGTTCATAATATTATTACTACTAATTGGGATTGTTTAATAGAAAATGCTGCAAGAGAAAATCTCTCACTTTATGATACTATAGCATCTGATGAAGAATTATTGCAGTCAAAGCATAATAATAGAATTCTTAAAATTCATGGAGATTTTAAACATAAAAATATAGTTTTTTCAGAACAGGATTATTTAAATTATTCAGACAATTTTCCTATTTTAGAAAATTATGTAAAGAATATAGTTGCGACTAACACTTTGGTGCTTTTGGGGTATTCTTTTAATGATCTTGATTTAAAACAACTTGTAAATTGGATTAATAAAAAAATTGAAAAATGCTCAATCTTTATGATTACAACAACTTCAAAGGCTATAGATGAAATAAAGTATTTTGAAAATACATTTGGAATAAGAATAATTCAAATTTGTGATAATAACAAAGAGTCTAAAAAAGCTTTTATATCATTTTTTAACTGTCTCGATTATGAAAAATATATTCCGCAGTTAGAGTCTCCTGCATTATATGTATATAGACATTTAAAACCTTATGAAAATTATCCTGTTATATTACGTCAATTTATACAAAAAGGATTATCTAATTGTTCTTTTGTTTATGATTCTAATCAAGAATCTATTTTAGAATTAAATCACGAAATTATTACAATTGATATGAATTATGAAAAAAGAGATGTTTATAAAGAATTCTATGATTCAATTCAAAACTTAATTTCAAAAAAAGATGATGATCTTGCTAAAATTATAAAAATTTTGCAGAAGGCAGATATACAAGGAATTGCAACTGATGATGAAAGAAGTACATTTCTAAGAATATCATCAAAAATTGGAAATGCAGATTTTTATAATGAGGCTTTTGATTTTTCATATAAATTATATGAAAGTGAATCTATTGAAGAAAAGATGAAGTCTGTATTTAGTTTATATTCTTTAGAAAGGTTTGAAGAAGCCTATAAACTCAATAAAGAAATATTGAAAGAAACGAAATTTATGGAAGATTTTGCTAACTATTTTATTTCTTTATTTAATAATAATTCTATTCTTTTTTCACTTAAGTATTCGTTAAACTGTGGGCTTGATATTAATAAAAAATATAGAAATATAAATGAAATCTCTATTCAGAATGAATATATAAAACTTTCT
>OIZP01000062.1_pt1 | contig 73145 bp, 51 predicted proteins | sample 1588531 | NCBI WGS metagenome assembly OIZP01 (sample SAMN03283283) | human gut metagenome | biome: human-associated habitat; material: feces | host: Homo sapiens | place: Peru | collected 2012
TCACAATTTTATCTTTGATCACGTCTGACTTCGGACGTCCCATCTTAGCCATAGGTAATCTCCTTTCTCTCACCTATTCTATTATACTTTCGTAATACGAAATGTCAACTACTTTTGATTCTGTTTATTTTTGTTCTAATTGAAATGCCTTTTTCAGCAGGATGGATATGGAAGCGGCAGTCATGAAGCCAGATATGATATGGAAGGCAAAAGGCATGTGCTAATCTCTACCTGTGGCTTTTCTGTTATAAATCAAATTCCTTCAGCAACTTTTCCTGATACTCCTTGTCAGCTGCTGCTTTCACGATATCATCTGTACGTCCATGTTTTGATAATTCGAGAATTAATTGATTAATTCTGCTTACTCCCAAAGTTTCCCCTTCTTTTCTTCCTTCTTTTCTTCCTTCTTGTCTTCCTTCTTGTCTTCCAATCTTTCGCCCGGCTTCAATCCCTCTTCTTTCTGCGGTTAACATCCCTATATTATAATCCCTGATTGCTCTTTGTCTTGTCTCGTATTCTAACCTTTTCTTTTCATCTGCACTTAATTTATCCAATACGTCATACGCTTCTTCCAATTCTGAATTCTTCTTTGCCATCTCTTCAAAATCCTTTCTTGTTTTTCCTCCAAGAAAGCGCATCCACTGTAACAAACTTGTCTCATTCTTCTCTTCCGGCGGAAGTTTCGACAATTCTAAGATATGCATCTCCATAAGGTCTGTATACTCTTTTCCTGTTTTCGTATCACAAAATGCAATTCTCCGATAACACTCTTTATCATCTAGAAAATGATCATATGCAAGAATGCTCACATGGATACACTTCTTCAAGCAATCGTATCCCTCGCCTTCTTTTATTTCACTTGTATACATCTTACTCAGATAATAAACAGAACGATTTGCCCAACAATCAAATGCTTCTACCTGCATCTCAAAGTCAATCTGTTCTCCATCTTTCAGTTTCACCCGGACATCTAAAATCCCATACTTATCATCTTTCGATTCTTTTCTTAGAATCGTAGGCATAAGTTCTGTGTTCTCTACCTCACTGGATGGAACGTTTAATAGTGCTGCAATAATATTCTTGCGGATGTTATCATTCTGCATTAATTCCTTGAAACAGAAATCTACTGTTGGAAGCATGATAAAGTCTTCTTGCTTCTCTTTCAATGTTTTGCATTGTGATATTTCTTTCTTAGTTGATACACTTTTCCTGGTTTTTCCCATAGAATTCTCCTCTCTTCTGTACGATGAATCATCGCTTGAGGAAAGGATTATAAAACTACTTTCATCTTAACATAAGATTACTTTCTATGGAAGTGATTGGATAGCAGAATCGAAGATCCATACAATTTAAGAAGCAAAATTATCAAGATTTCTTAATCACATAATCTCTCAGACGATATTCATCTTTTTTCGGTTGTCATCGGATTATCTGCTCGAGATACTGAGCTTATTGAATAATTACCGATTTGGTTAATAGATCTTTTTGCAGTCCACCAGAATGTGGACTGCATGGTATTAGATTAACATGAGAATCCTAATATTGCAAGCTAATTTGAAGTTAGCATTTAATGCTTCTTATTCTGAATATAATCAGTTAATATTTCAAACTGCCTGGCATCTATATTTGTTTTCCCATTACATTTAATTTTAATTTGTATTTCAGATTTAAAATAATTGTTTGTATTTCGATTAAGGTATTCTTTTAATGCAGCAAGCTCCTTGATTAAATAATCATTTTTTACGCAAAACCATTGACATAAAAAGTTGCATCTCCGTTCAGAATTTACATCACCCTCACTATCATCCTCACATTTTTCTCCACAAGTCAACGTAATTTCCTGCGATAATATATTTTTTCTATCAATTTTTACTTTTTGACATGGATTATTACATTCAAGTGCAGACATTTGAGAAAGATCTACAGGTATCTCCAAAACAATATTTTCTGTTATTGTTTGAGGTGCTAATATACTTTTTTTAAAACTAATTCTATTGTAATGGATTTTCGTTGTTTTCGCAATGACAAGGTCACTCCTTGAAATGTTAGCTGCTTTTTTCTCCGAGTTGTTTCTAACGGCTGGAGCATTTCACTTAAAACTCTGCTCCAGCCCCATCTCCCTCACATAATCAACCCATTCATAAATATCTTCAATATCATACAACGGCTGATTATCTTTATCCTTACTCTTCTTCAGCGCAAGTGTCATTAATGCATATTCGTTCTCCAGTAATGTATCAAAAACTCCCTGATCATCTGTATTGATTGATACTGACAAAGACATATTTTTCTCAGGAGTCCTTAATTTTCTTGAATTGAACCGTAAAATTGGGTGCTCATCGTATTTTTGGATTGTTCCAATCAGATAATTAGAAGATGGATTTGTCTCAATTGCAATACTATCCCTTGTCAGCTGAGCGATCATCTTATTCTGCACCTGATATACAAGCTCTGCATAGCGCTGATCTACTTTAAATTCTTCCTGCTCCTGTCCTTTTTCACGAACGGATTTATTGTAATGATACACATAATATAACTTCCGCAGCTTCTCTTTGCTTCGAATGATCTCCCCCTGTGTTTTCAGCCCACTGTTAAATGCATATCTGCCAAATCGAATCAATGCCCGCTGTTGATGTTCCACGCAGTCTCGAAATTCCTTTTTCCCTAATCGATACAACTCCGGATTATCTCCTCGTAGTTTCCAACTTTGATAGTAATCTCGATAGGTCACATCCATCTTGTCCGAAAATGCATCTCCGTAAACATTTTGGTATAAATAGTAAAAGCGTTGTTCCAGCTCTGTTTTCAGCTGACTCTCTATGTTACATCCAGTCTCTTTCGCCTTAACCAAAATCCATGCCAGATCATCCATCAGAACCTGTTTTGACAGTACAAGCTTATATTTTTTGTATTCATAATATTTATATGGATCAATTCCCAGAGCTAAGGAATGTCCTAATCTGCTATTACGCTTCAACCCACAAAACAGAAGCACTTCATCAATCGCTCTGAGTCCATCTACAATATCAAAAAAGTCTTCTCCAACATGGTACGTCATACGAAGTTTTTTATTCACTTCACGATGTTCCATCTTGTTTTCCAAATTTGTTTCAAAGACAACATCTGCCATGTAACGATAGATCTGAGCGTACACTTCCGGTCGGCAGTCCAACTCACTTGCGCAGGTATCAATCCCACGGATATATTTATTCATTGAAGTTCCCTTTTCCAGAAATGCTACAACACTCCGCATCTGCTTTTCCGCCTTTTTCCTGGCATTATAATTCCTTGGAACACCTTCACAGAACTTTTGATCTTTTATTTTGGGAAAATGTAATACATACACCAATTTATCTTTTGCTTCTTTATTCTCCAACTCACTTACGATCTGATCCCCGATTCGTAGATTCTTGTACAAGTCAGAAGCTTTCTTCTTTGGGCAAATACGTGCTTCTAATTTCTGGATGTTCTGTTTTCTCAAAGGTTCATTTAAAGCCAGACGAACCAACTCATGCTGATATGCCGTTTCTCCTGTAATAAACAACTCTTTTCGATCCTGATATTTCGCAAAATTAGTAAATCCGTTCTTCCGGTTAATCTGTATCATCTCGCCCCTGAAATAAGTTCGTATAATCAGGTACTGATAGAAATAGTTTTTCTGATTCGTATCAAATCGTCTATCCTTCGCTGCTTTGTAACATTCATATAAAAATCTTCTTTCCCCAGCCAAAAGCCGACATTCACTGTCATTTAAATCAATCATGTCTTTTTCCAGTGCGTAATCCAGAATTCCTTCGTATTTCACTCTGGCACCATATCTGTTCTTACACAAATTGATTAGATCCTGAAGCTTTGCAGTATAAGAGTTAATATCAGCACCATTTTCCAAATCACGTAACATTTTTTCTAACTGCTCTTTTAAATATGAATTGCCCTTCAAAACTGCAAATAAATAACATCGAATCAACGCACCTTTCTGGCAAATTGAATACAGATCTTCATTCTTGACCGAAAGATCCAGCCGATCCATCTGATATCGCTGCATTCCACTTTTAATTTTCTTAAAATCATGAATCCGCCCTTCAATCAGATTCATAAGGCAGATCCAGTTCAGTTCAAACACTTTCGTAGAACCCGCCAGATGAAAATGATTTTCCGCCATCCCTTTATCCAATATATTATGTAACCGATTATCATCACTTCGAATAATTGGAAGCCAGGCGAAAAAACAACGGTTCGTTTCTCCGTATTTTAAATCCTCAGAAGCTATAAATGCACAAGTCAGTAAATCCTGTCCTAAATAAAATGAAATTTCTCTCCAGCGAAGCAACTCATCAAATTTACAGCGTATCTCTGAGCCATCATAAATCAGTAATTTTTCTGTCAGGTTCATAACTGAATTGAATACACTTATATCTTCGCTGTTTTTCCCCCTCATACTTTGAAGCAGGATATCATAATTGTTTTGCAATTCATCATAAGATCTGGTTCGAAAAATCGCTTCCGCTTCCCTTAAGTATAGTTCCTTGTCGATTCTGTTATACTCGCAGTATTGAGCAGATCTTAGCTTCTTTCGACCGATGCAGGTGTAGGGGAACTTTTGGAATATGATTTTTAAGTTGCCGATTTCGATTTCCATAATGCCTCCGTAATGCTAATTTTCTTGTTCATCAATGACCAACACCTTTCTAAATTTACCTGCATACTGATTATAACGATCTCTCATATCCTTGGAAATTATTCTCTCACTATCACTACAATACAGAGCTAATGTGTCGTCATACAATTGACATAATTGATTGATATTTAATCCACTTGGAGAATTTTCATATTTTCCCCTATACCTATATACATCTTTTGCTAACTTGTCTAATTCACATTTTAATTCTTCTGCTGTTTTATCACTTCTAAATGAAGCTAAAAACTCTTCAATTGAAATTTCTCTATAATCTGCCGGCATTTTCTCTAACCTTTCTCTAAACTCGTCTCTTTGCCTGCTTCGATATGCTATCCCTGAAAATTTTCTACTTTCTATCTCTTCATTTTGTTCAACCCATTCTGCATACACCTGAGTGATATCTATGCTTTCCTTTCCAATTTTGATACTTTTAAATATATCTGTATGATATTCCTTTCCCGTTTTTTCTAACATAAATTTGCAAATATTTTCAAAGAATTTTTCTACCAGCTTTTTAGTTCGATCGACTGCGTTCTCCGTTTTTAATTTATAATCCCTATTATTTTCACAATAAACTAACAGCTCACTCGCTAAATCCATATTTGATACTATACATTGCGCACATTCAATTTCTTCCTTATTCGTATCAATCATATTTTTTATAATTTTCTTGATATCATCTTTTTGAGTATTCAAAGCTTCTATATTTATCTTATCAATTAGCATTTCCAGATTGCACAGACTTACGATATAGTTTTCCAAACTGATATTAATTTTTGCATTTACTCGTCTATTTCCAGCAATCAATTTATCCGTTCCTAATACCATAAGCTCATCTACATTCAAATTTCGCGTATTAATATCCGAAAACATTGCCACAAGAATCAATGCATATATTTCTTCATTCCGGATATCTTCTTCATTGGAAAGGTTTGAAAAAGTCATTTGTTTAGTGTCTGAATTTGAATCTAAATCTTTTATAAAATCCACATTAAATTTCTTTCCAATTACCTGCATAACTCGCCTTGAACTAATTTGAAATCTACTTCTACTAATACCTAATTCTGTTTTCGGTAAAACCCCTTCAAATTCTCCACCCCAGATATAGCCATTAATTAAATAAGATACGTCAGATAACCTTTTTGTAATTATCCACTGATTTATTTTCATTGTATACATGACTTTTAACGCATACGCCTCACGCTTGGCTTCAAAATCAAACACAACTTTATCAAATCGTAAGATCCATTGCATAACCTTCCAAAAATTATTTTGTTCATCAGACTTGATATTATGTTCTACATATTTCTCTTTTCTATCACATTCCGCATATATAGTACTTAAAATCCATTTTGCATTCATATTCACATGATAACTATCCATCTGCTCCATGGTGCGTAATTCATCACCCAAAGTCTTCGGTACTTGCTTGGTAAGCCATTCATTATAAAAATATTTTGAAAATTCTCTCACATTCTTCAAATATGTATTGCTATTTTCTACATTATCTTTCTGATCCATCTCTGCTATAAACACAATCCAATTCACCATATCTCTTAAATTGTTTGGCAGTAAATAACTCATTCCACTTCTTTCCGGTAAATAAATCATTCCTGTTCTTTCAGTAATTAAATGTAACACGGCATTTACCAGACTTTCATCCTTTTTTGATTTCCAGATAATAGTATCATCTTTTTCTTTATAAACTATTTGCATCCCCTCAAAGCTTTGAACTTTCGGCAAATATATTCTCCTGGCTTTCGGAATCAGCTTAGTAACATATCTTTCAGACATTCCTTGAATCTCTGCATTAATTCTTTTCTGTTCTTCATTCCTATATTGCTTAACTATTCCCACGATTCCTTTAAAATCTGCAATCGTGTTTTCTTCCACACACATTTCTAATTGCTCAATTTTTACAGCCATGATAATTACAATCTGAGGAATAATAAGATATTTTCGAATCTGTTCTGCCATCTTATAAGCATTAGAATTGCACAAATCCAAATCATCTATTGCAATAATCAGGCGTTCTTTTCCATTTTCCCTGTTACTACATTTTTTTACAAATTCCAAATATTGTTTGATTAATTCCTGTAAGTCTTCTTTTAAATCTGTACTTTCTCCCAACTTTGAAAGCTTTCCTATATTGCCCTCATAGTCAAACTCATCATCTAGCATTTTAGACTGGTTATTAATCATAGAAACTTCCCGATATACCTTTTGAAATTGATTTTGAAGTCTATTGATATCAAATTCATCTACACATCTATTATCCTCTTCGTATCTTCTGCTAAAGTTTCTGTAAATCTTTGCCAAAACAATATCCAAAATATTGTGCACATCATCAAATTGCGACGGATCGATAATAATTGGTTCTGAAAAATGTACTTTATACAACTCCTGATATTTTTCATAGAATTTATCTTCCCCTTGTAATGCCTTTGGAAGATTCGTATAAAGCGAATTAATAAATGTCAACATTGCACTACTTTTTCCTTCGCCCCGTTCTCCACAAAAAGCTATGATATTATTCTCATATTCATTTAACGAATACAAGGCGTTAAATGTCTTATCTGACTTCTCTGCTGCCACGATTGATTCCGCTACGATTGTATTTAACATTCCTGCTGCCTGCTCATACTGTTCTATAAATACATCATCATCCCTTATAGAATCCTTAACCACAATTTTAAATTCTTGCCCTTTTGTAATTATCAGTTCCGATTTTTTTCCCATCTCTTGTTACTCCTTCTTTTTCTTTCGTATTAAATTGTCTGCTTACAAATTATTTAAGATACTTTTCCGCAAACCATACTCTTACATACTCCTGGCTTTTAGCACAATACTTTTTATAGCGACTATGTAAAACTCTGATTCCAAGGATGTAAATAATTCCACAAACTATCACCCATATATGAAACCACTTCATTCTAAATATTCGATAAATTATATATATACCACCTACTATCATTGCACCGCACAGATTTCTATACATTAATTTGCCCGATCCATAATTATGAATCCGCTTATATTTTTCATCATGTTGAAGCAATGCATACATTAGATTTCCGTATATTTTCTGTGGGTCTTCCGTGCCTTCATCCGATAATCTTTGCTCAAGTTCCTGCTTTTCTACTAATCCTGTATTTAAAATCGCTTTCTTTAAAATTTCATCCGTAATTGCTCTGTTATCATATTCAATTTTATTTTCATATCCCAGCTTTTTATTTATCAACATAGATCCCTCGGATAAGATTAATCCCAAGCAATATCCTCCAACGATAAATGCAACTATAAAAAATGAATTAAATTGTTCAAGTGCTTCTTTCTGTTGCATCAGCATGCCATCTGTTGATATCCATTTTTCAAGTATATATTCCAAACAAATAATTATCTCCAGGAAACACCCTGACAATAAATATCCGAGGATATCATACAATGTAATTTTTTCTAATATTGATCCCATACCTTCTTCCTCCCAATCCATTTTCTTTTATATATGCAGAAAGACAAAGCCTTCTGTCTCCATGAAAGCTTTGTCTTCCTTTGTCACCCACACATTCAATTATACTACTTTTTCACCACGGAACAACAAATTTCTGCTTATTTTACCAATTATTTTTCTGTTTTGATGTCTCTGCAAAACTCAAATTAATTCCCATTTCTCTCAAATCATCAATCCACTGATATATCCGTGTTCGATTATACTTTTCTTTTCCATCTTCATCTTTCGCCTTCTCTAATGAAAGAGCCTGCAATGCATATTCATTATCAAGATATGTTGAAAAGATCCCCTGATCATCTGTATTGATACATACCGGAATCTGTGGACATTCTTCCAGTTCTTTTTCCGATGTAACCAAATCCTTATTATAAAATTTTGTAATAGGATGTTTGTCATATCGTTTAAACGTTCCTATCATGTAATTCGAAGAAGGATTCACTTCTATTCCGAGACCTAAAGTTGCAATCCATTTCTTCATACAGCTCTGAATTTCCTGAACACATTTTACAAATTGATAATCGACGGTAATCTCAATAATCTTAGCACCTTCTTTTTTAACATGACTGTTATAATGATACAAATGGTATAAATACGCACATTCCGGACTATAACGGTTTTTATAAATCGCAAGATTATCTCGATCAACCGAATAACTGTCCCATTCTACCAAATCATCTTTCTCCTCATAAAACCCGTGAATATAGCATTCCGGTGCATCACCACGCAATTTCCATGCTGCATAATACTCTGAAATACTAAATTGGAAATGACTGTTGCAATAACCTTCAACTATCATTTCTTCGTCATTTTTGAAATACTCTACCGCGTCTTTCAGCATCAGTTCAAACGCCGTATCGCATATATAGTTACTATAGATTTTATGAAAATACTTACTGTATTCTTGTTCAATAAATATTTCAAGATCTTCGTAACCTTTTAAACCGAACTTTTTGATTCTATAGTAAACCCAGACAAGATTGTCCAAATATTCCTGCTGACTGATCAATATTCTATGTTTTTTTAACTCGTAATATTCTTTAACATCTACGCCTAGAACCAGACTGTGTCCCAATCTCGACCCACAATTGAATTTCAAAAAACGTATCATTTCATCCAGTGCACGTAATCCGTCTACTATATCCAGATAGTCTTCACCAATATGGTACGTCATGCGTAATTGTGGAATCGGTTGCAGCATCTCCTGATTTTTTATCATCAGCTCTTTTTCTTCTTCATTCAGCCACTTATCATGCTCTATCCATTCATTCGATGTTCTGTCTGAAAGATAGACCATGTGATTACTCAAATAGCGAAAAGTTTGCGCAAACACTTCTGGTCTACATCCTATTTCGCTCGCACAGGCGTCAATTCCTTTCAACCGGCGTGCTTCTTTAGGGTATTTTTCCCTAAATAAAGCAATGGCAAATGCCTGCTTTTTCAGATTTTTCCTCTTTTGATAATGTCGGCATAAAATATCACTTTCTATTTCCTGTTTTCGATTCTTCTCTTTCACAAAATGATACACATAAAAATACTGCTCCAACAGCTCCGGACAATTAATATTCTTATCTAACTTATTGATCGTTTTTTTGTTTATCTCTGCACTTATTTTTGGAGAAATTCTTGCTTCAAGATAACGAATGGACTGATTTATCATAGTTCCTTTAACAGCCATTCGGATATAATATTTTTCATAAACTGTATCTTCTATAAAATCCTCTTTCCGGTTCTGATATCGTTCAAAATTATCATATCCAATATTGCTGTTTGTCTGAACCATTTCAGAACGTATTGTCTCTTTCACAACCAAATATGCGTAAAACAAATTATAATAGTCCTTAAAGTTTTCATCATGCGAATAGATCAAATGAAACATCTGATAAAGAAACCATCTCTCTCCAGACAAAATTCCATCTGTATCTGCTTTCCATGCATTGTGATAATAATCTGCTGCACCGGCATAATCTAATTCGACTACCGGACTTCGATTTTGAACAGAACGGAACGTATTAATATTATTTTGAATCTGACTGCGATATAGCAATATTTCATCTGAACCTTTCAATAAGCTTAATACTTTTTCTTCTGTTATTTTTTCATAACGATTCGACCACTCTTCTTTTCCTGAATAATTTCCATTCGCAGCCAGGTCGATATCTAAAAATTCATCCTTCAGAACAAATAATTTATGTTCTATTTTTGCATATAAAAAACAGCGTATCAACGCTGCTTTTAAGTATGACACATATAGATGTTCCTCATTTTCGCCTGTAAAATAACTTACCGATAATCTTTTTTTACTATATTGATTCAATGATTTCTTCACTTTATTACTCGTCACGTGATTCATCATATATAACCAAGATAGTGGAAATTGTGGAGCTGATCCCTTCAAATGGAAATGATTATCCGCCATCCCCTTATCTAATATCTTCTTTAAATACTGATTATTATGTGTTATTACAGTCCTCCATGAAAAATCTCTGTCTACGCGGTAAGAATGAATGTCTCGGTACGCAAGAAATGCCGTAGTAAAAACATCTTCATCTAATTGATGCGAAGTCATTCTCCATCTCAGTAAATGTTCATATCTACATACCGGCATTCCATCCTGCTCCTGCAGCACCTTGGCTGCAAAGAGCAGAATAATATTAAAGACATCAAATTTATCCGTCTGTTTTATTCTACGGTCAAAATTTCCCTTCAGATATTCTGTCTGTTCATTATATGCATTCTGCACATAATAGAACAAATTCTTAAGTTCATCATTCGTATAATTCTTCACATAATATCCTGCAAGTTTTACAAATGATTCTTCTGTAATGTTATTATAACTGACTCGTTCACTTAAGATATCTCCTGCGGGAATCTTACCTAAAACAATATTCAATACCGACCGTAAATTATCCATTATTCATTCCCCCATGCTTTATCTGGTAATTTTGGTGCTCTAATTTCCCAATCAATTTCCTTAACCATTTGAAGTGCAAGGTCGTTAATTGATGCTATTTTTCCATCTTTCATTTGAGAACATAATTCTCCCTGCCAATAAGATTCTGCGTAATTTGTCTGATATTTCTTATCTAATTCCTCAAAACATAAGCTCCATTGTTTATAATAACGTTGGAATACTTTTTCAATATCTTTATTAAGAGAAATATTATCTTCCAATCCACTGACACGAATCACACTTTCTTTACGGTCTCTCATCCAATCACCAATATCTATAAGATATTCCATACTATCAATTGGAAAATCTTGAATAAGATTTTTCCCTAACGGACATATACGAATTCCTGAAATCATTTCTTCAATTTTCTTAGATTCAGAATTGTTTCTATAATATTTTTCAATTTCATCTAAAAAAACTTCTCTTATATCTGATCCAATTATCTGATATACAAATGCTCCTGATAAGCTAAAAATTCCATCCCTTTCATTGGTAAATTTAATAGGTATATCCTGTGCTATTTCATAATGGATACTTTGTTTAGGAACAAACGTATAAAACAATAATTTTTCACAATAGAATTTGAATTTTGGACTTTCTACCATATTTTTCAAACCAGCTTCTGGCTTATCATTTTTCAACTTTTCCATCTTTATAAAATCTGGATGCAAGCTATCTGTATTTGCTCCGATTAACTGATAAGCATATTCCGAATACATCTGAGCAGTTTGGTTTTCTTTTGTCTTGTCTGAATCTTCTAATGCCCTTTCCTCTAATCTTGATAACTGCTCTGCTTTAGTATCTATTGAATTATTGGAAATTTTTTCTTCATTTTCTTGCTTTTTATCTTTAAACAAGATGGTAGTTCTCATAAGATCAGCTGTCATCTCACTTTCGCTTTTTCCAAACAAACCGCCTTGATAATAGTGTTTCAATTCCTTCAGACTTTTTTCTGCAAGACTTTCATTTTCTTTTGCATCTTCCACATATCCTATTAACTCAGAAATCTTCGCTGTAAAATAAATCACAAGTATATTATACATAGCATCATTTTCATCCACTTTATTATGCAAGATCCATAATAACTCTACAATTGATTCTTCTACATAAATAGACTGCTTCTTTCTGCGATATTGACTTGGATAAAAAATTCTTTCCTCGATTTCCTGATTTTCTATATATGTTTTGAGCCATTTTTTCTGTGCAAATGCATCTCGATCCATTAATCTGTTTACCCTAGATTTTTCATTCTCTGATAAATAACTGCGCAGTAACAAAGGAAATAATTCTGACCAAAATACTTTCATATTCTGCTCATACTGTTCTAATGATGCCTCTTCACGATCTGATAATGGGACTACCGCATTTAACCACGCAGATAATTCACGCAATGTCGCCGGAATTAAATATTGTAATGCCCTACTTCCGATTCCCATTCTTATTCTAAATTTATTTTTTAGTAACAGCCTGATTGTTTCTACTACCGTATCCCCTTGCAGTTTTTGTGAAACAGCTCTGTTAAATTCATCATAGTTTTTATATTCAATAACTGTATTTCGTAAATGGCTCCATCTTTTTCCTGATCTCAACCAAATCTGATGTTCATTTGGCACAAGCTTCTCCAAATATTCTCCTGTAAGTTTTTGAATATAGTTATTTGCCTTCTTAAGATGGCTGAATTCTACCTTATAATGATTATAACAAATTTTTTCTAATTGATCATAATTCGCCGAAATCAGAACAATTACTTTCGGAATCATCAGATACTTTCTTATTTGTTCTAATTGCTCATACCCATTTTTAATATTCATATCCAGATCATCTATCGGTATGACTAGATAATGCTTTGTTTCACTCGCATTTGCATATTGCATTATATCAACATACATCTCCACAAGCTTTTCAAAAGAATCCTTTAAGTTTTCTGTAAATGACAGCTTTTGTAATGTATCAAAATACATATCGTCTTCCTGATCAAAGATTTCTTTCTTCGTTTTCAAGGCACTCAAGCACTTATAAATTTCATTAAACTGCATCTGTAATTGTCGCTTTTTATATTCGTAATCACGACTTTTTCGCAAACCACCTTCTGTCAATCCCTTTTTTTCTTCTGACATCCATTTCTTTGCCATCTTAGCAAGAACGCTACCAAGAATATCTTCCTTATCTGCTAATCTTGATGCATCAATATATTCAAGACCTGTAAACATTAGATTCTTTTCGCTGAATCTAAGTTCACCAATTATTTTTTCACTTTCGAGAGAAGTGCTATTCCGATAGTAATCTTTCAGGAATTCCATGTACGATAACATTGCAGAAGTTTTTCCAGCACCCCGTTCTCCTGAGAAAAACAGTACGTTACCCATTTGTTTTAAATTTCTTAAGTCCGTTCCATAACTTCTTCCTGCGCCGGAAGAGTTTTTGTATTCTTCAAATTTAGCATTTTGTCTTATAATTGTGTCCGTAATCTGATATGCCTTTTTATATGCTTCTCGATGCACAGATTGTTTAAATATACTGGCATCCTCGTACACAATATCCATTCCACTTCTTATTATCAGTTTCATTTCTTTTGTATCCATTTAGTCACACTCCCTCACATTGTGTGTTTTCTTTATAATACGCTATTAGAAAAACATGTTGTTTGAAATCTTTCTCTTATCTGTAACCATAACTCATTATTAATCTGTAAAGCTTTTTTTCCGAACATCTTAGTAAACAATCCTTTAAACTCTTCTCGTTCATTCAAACTACTATAAAGCGTTTGTAGATAATTTCTAGCGTCTTCAACCATATCAGGTGCTTTTACATACTTTTTATATATTTCTGCGATTCTTATTGTTACTTTATACTCGTATTCTATATTATTAATTGTAATAGAATCACTCTTGTAATTGCTCCTGATTTCATTTAGAATTCTTTCATATAAAGTCAACGCACTTTGCCATTCTTTTTGTTTATCAAATCTAATTGCAATTTTATACAACGCTTTATAATTTCTATTTGTGTTATAAGATTTTAAATAAAACTCATCTGCCATTCTCTGATCGTTATAATTTTTTTCATATTCTCGCCCCATCATATATAATACTTCTGCTGTATAATCAGACATCGGTATATTATGATAAAATAACAGCGACGTTTTCTTCTCCGATAAGCTCAAACTACAAATTTTGCCCATAAGATAATATAATGCCGAACTCTCTCCATACCTTGTAGTATATTTCTGACATAAATACAGCAATTGTGTAACATTATCTATCTGTTTATCACTCTTTTTATCTTTTATTCCATCTCTTATATAGCTATAATATATTTCTGCAAAACCCTCATATCGATTATCATCTATTGGATCCATATTCTTGTGCAGTTCGTCAAGATATTGTTGACACGAACTATATATTGAAACATCCCAAATTGCTGTATTATCTAAATTTATTTCTCTATATAACCATGCATTTCCCCATAATTCATACTTAAAAAAAGCTTCCAATAATCTTGTCAGATAAAAACTCACACCTACATCAGCAGCTAATTTGTGTAATAAATATTTACAAAAAACTATTTTTTTCCTGTCCTCCCAAACTATCGGTATAACATCTTCCCGTTCTTTATGCGGATACTGGTTCCACAAATTCAGCGAGACAAAATACACTACTTGATTCTGTTCCGCATTTGAAATCCAGTGTTTTTCATCTTCCGACAATATATATAGTGTTGGTCTGTGTTCTTTTCCCTGATTTTCCCCTTTATCCCCTTGAGAATTTTCATATTCCTCAACAGTTTGTGGAAGTACCCAGATTCCACAACTGTCAAAAAAATATTTCCACATGCAATATGCAATATTCTCTTTCTGACTATATATAATACGAACGCTCTCCATAACTTAATTCCTCTTTCTATAATGTCCCTGTTTTCTGTCTTCAATGCGGCATTATTTACTTCGAGGTGCCACTTTCTTCTTTCGTGACAATTTCTTTAAAAAATCTAAGGTAGCTTCATATTTATCTGTAATGTCATTACTAATACTTATAATCCCATTCTCCTTAAATACTTCTTTTTGAATTGTATTCGGTGTTGCTGTAAAAATGTATGCATTTGGCATTTTATCCCCCTTCCCTTTTCTCTTCCATCTGTTTCTTGACAGATACATCAACATCTTCACATTAATATCTGATAGGCTATATCCAAGAAACAATACATGATATCTCTGCAAATCAGCCTGTAGCTGAATATCCATAAATGCATCAAAACGCATTCTGTCGTAATACTGACTTTCTGTTAGCACAACATCCTTCGAATCAGCGTCTTCATCTTCAGAAAATTGTGTGACATCTCCATGGAATTTCATAATTCTCAACGCATCTTTATTCTGCTGCTGAACATCAGAAATTTCTTTGCATACAGAATATTCTTTTCCCACTATATCACAATAGGATTCCAATAAATTGTCAAAATTAGTTGTATAGATCACCGGAACATTCAAATTCATAATCAGTTCATATAGTTCACTTTTTTCTAAATAGTGATCATATAGTTCATTCCCTTTTTTGATCTGGAAACGCTCTTTTAAATGCTTCACAATGTCCGTTCTCTTCTGTAGCATCAAATATTCAGCCAACATCATGTTATCTCCGTATGTCTGAAACACTTTTTTATCAAAATCTGCTTTTTCTCCAAGTTCTCCCATCAACTGAGACCATGGTGGCAGGCCCTTGTCCTTAGATACACCCGCTGATATACCTGCGCCTATGAACAACATCACCTGCTTCTTCTCGATCAACTCGCTTAAGTCATCTATTGTCTCCTGATCATCTGTCTCATTCTCATCTATAAATAATTTATGACTGCTACAATTTGTATAAAGATCATTCAATGCTTCTTTTCGCATAGAGTGTTCTATCTTATAACCGACATCTTCAGCATAAGTTGATTTACCAGATTCTGGTTTAAAAATAACATCCCATCCAAAAGCTTTTGAATCTGGTTTATAACACCGCGTGATTTCTCCATTCACACTGCTTTTTCCATAAAAAAAAGTCTTTCCATCACATAAACAATAATTCGTTTCTGCAGATGCCAGGTAATTATCCTTTTCTTTACAGAATAATATAATATCTTCAAAAATCTCATTCTTTGAGCTCCTATCTCCAGCATTGAAAAAATAGGAAGATTGCAGTCCAGGAAGATTTCCCATTGCCTTTATTTTCAAAGAAGTTTGTTCAACCAGAACCGGACGTTTTAATCTTTCGAATGCAGCTAATGCTTTTTCTCTGACAAGTTCCTGAGAATCTGTTGTCTGCTTTTCGGCAATATCTATCTTTTCATGTTTTAAGATCCATTTTTCTTCTTTCGAAATCATTTTCTGAATCTGTTGTAATGCCATCTTTGTCTCTTCAAATTTGTTTTCATTGTTTGTGACAAAATAAATGTTAGGCATCTTATCACTTCTTTCATTTGTATATAATTTTATTTTTGCTTCGAATTTTGGAACTATCCTATTCTTTTTATTTACCAGTAAGATGCTCGCTCTTGAGAATCTCAAATAATTCTTTATCATCCTCTTCTTTTATCTGGATCGTATATGAAGAATCATCCAATTCCCTTAGATCTGCAATTATACGTGTCATCTCAACATCATTAATTCTTCTTTTCAGACTTTTTAAAATCTCCCGGTTTAGAATATAATACTTTCTTTCCGGCAAATATTTCTCAATAGCCTGAACTATATCTTCCAACCCTTTTTCCGTAAGTACTTCGCGCTCTTCAAATAGATTGTCTGAAGGTATATAAATATCTTTGTCCAGCCCTGATATTTTCATCAAATTAATCAATCTATCTTCCTGTTCTGAAGAAAGTGTAAAATCTTCACGATAAATTGCAAGCTTATGAACAACCGGATGTTTCAACTCACCAGCTGCAATCGTCATCGCAAGCCCCATCCTACTTTGCGCTTTTCCTGACAAGAAAAGTCTGTCACGAAATGTAAGTAACGAAAGATCTCCATTTTCATTATTGACTAATATACAATAAGAAACCCCCTGCTTTGAAATGAAAAATTGACCTTCATACCGTTTGAATATCTGATTCCCCTCATCATCATACTCTCCTGTATCCAGAGATAGAAGTGCTGCACAATAAGGCAAACCATCTGCCCCAATTTGAGAATATAATGCAAAACGCCCACGAAGCTTTTTCACCTCCTGAGCATCTGTTGAATGGAATAACATATGATATGTTCCAAGATAACTTTTAATCGCGTGATCTGTAGCATCTGTGATAAAAGATTCTGATGCAATATCCCATTTCCGTCTTCGCCACCGATCAGGATACAGTACCTCACTCATATCAATCTCCAACGCATCTGATAAAGCAATCGCCGGATATAACGCCAGCGTTGTTTTCCGATTCAATATTCTGGACAATTCAGACTGCTTTAATGTATATCCTTTTTTTTCACAAAGATTTAAAACGTCTTTCTGTTTTAAATTTCTGTCTTCTATACATTGTTCAATCACTCTTTGTAGTTTTTCAATTGTTTTATCTCTGTTTTTTCTCATAGTTTCCATTCTAAACATTTACTAATATGTAATTTTGCATATTTTTTATGCATATTTGCATCTCGGATATTGTGTTTCAAAATTCGAAAGAAGTGTATACTAAATAATGCCAATTGGCAAGGAATTTTACAGTTTTTTGACAATCTTTTCATCAAGAAATACTGTATACATCCTTTACCCAAAAACAAAGTCCATCTTTCTCACTCAAATGCCTTCTCCCCAATATTAACTACATTACACTTCTCTTCCCCAATTTCCGATATAACCTCCCGGATATCTGCATTGTTAATCGTAATTCCTATAATCACCTGACAGTTATCTCCCAAATTCAGGATACTATCGAAGAAAGCTTTTGTATCAACCGCTCCGATGCTATGCTGTGCCGGTTCATCAAAGATCAGAAGCCCCGGGTGGTTTCCTCCACATTTTTCTGACGTTTGCAGCAGAGCCATTGTATATGCCCAAATGGCTCTCACATTATCACTCGCAGATGAGTCAAATTTCATGTCAAAATTGTCAATCACCGGCAAATAATTATCATCTGAAATTTCTATTGCTCTGACGTTGGAAATACTCGTATACTCATAATCCTGCAAATTGCGGATAAAGTTTTTCTTTAGCTCTGTCAACTTTGTTCGATCTTTGTCGTTAAATCCTTTTTCCGGCAGCTGTGCTTTTTCCTGTAATAACTTCTTCCAGTTCACACTCAGATCCTTGAATCGATCCACAATATTACTTATTTTATTCTTGAAATCTTCTAATTCCTGAATCTTATGCTCGATGCTCATCCTCTTGTAGATAATCGTCTCAGACAAGTCTTCATCTACTGAATACAAGTCTCTCCTCAAAGATTTTGCCAGCCTGTATAATTTCATCTGTATGTTACGAATGTTATCTAATGCTGTGCTTAATTGCTGTTTTCTATTTGTCTGGTATTCGTAAGCAAACTCAAACATCTCTTTTTGTGCAGTCAGATGGTTGATTGTCTCCTCGATACTCATCACGTTCGTATCGTGTTGTACCGGTAATAGAGAATCCTGAATCTTCTGATTACAAACCGGACATCTTCCCTGAAAACTTTCTGCTCCAAGATTACTACCCAGCATTTTCAGTTTTTTAGCATCCTTATTGTTGGCAATATCCTGCTGTATCACATCAAGGTTTTTATTGATCTTCTGAATCTTTCGTGTCGTTATGTTCAGATCCTGTTGGATTGTATGAATTTCATCATTGTTCTCTTCTATAACCTTCTCTACTTCCTGCAATTCGTTCTGTAATTCATCATAATTATCAATTACCCTCGGACGAACTGTCTTTAATGTATCATGCTCTTCCTGTAATTGAGAAATCCAATCATCAATTCCTACATTATCTCCAACCATCCTTACAATTGCCACATTCTTTTCAAATTCCTCTGGTAAAATTTCCGGAGTTTGTGGGATATTCTTTACATAGCATTGCACACTACTCTGTAGCACTCTCATTTCTGCATAAAGATTCTTCCACTGTTCTTTTTGATATCTTTCTTTATTTAACAGCTGATTTCGTTTACGTTCATTTTCAAAAGTTTCCAGAGCTAAAATAAATTCCGTTACTCTTTTCTTTGCATCCTTTATCGCCAGATAAGGCATACCGGAATAAATTCCTGACCATCCATTTTTCTGTTCAATAAACATTGCTGCAAATACTAACTGTAAATATAATTTTCGATCCACACCATCAGATGCCGGAACAAGTGGTAATTCTATCTGTAGAAACTTTTCCAGAAATGTATGGAACCCACTTCTGTTCGTTGCTGCAAATTTCATATGAACATAATAATCCTCACTCGTTGTATCGACATTGTGGATATAGTCCAATTTTGAGAAATATACCGTTACCAATTTGGAATCTCTTGTTTCATGCTTTGCACTTCTGTAAATCGTTATCTCATCTGTTCCATTGCTGATTTCTAAATATGCTCCCGACTCTAACACCGGCCAGGAGGTATCCTTGTCCTCAATCTGATTTTTGTAAGCAGATGTCAGTACCTTTTCGTTTAATCCACCGATAATCTCTTCGAACCCAAGACAGTAATAGATTGCGATAAGAACCGAACTTTTTCCTCTTGTATTGTCGTCACTTGCAATGATATTAAGACCACTGCTAAAACATTCGTCAAATTGATAAACCTTATTTGTAGCAGTAATTTTAATCTTAAGTCGGTTGATTTTTAACATTCTGATATCTCCACCCTTCCATAAGTGACTTGATCTTTTCTTCTGTTAAATCACACTGAATTTCTTCAAGCACATCCTTCTCACGTTGAAATAATGTATCATCATTCAATATCTCTTTTACAAGTGCCCTTCCCCGGTCCATTAGTTTGTATGTTCCATTCGCCTGCTGAGCGATAAATCCATCTGCTAAAGCATACTCCAATGCCCGGTTGATTGATGGCTCAAATCGAATTACAAATGTACCTGGTATCTGTGTTTGTAAATATTTCTTTAGTTTCTCTTCAAATTCACGATCCGAAACAGCTGTCGCAATCATATGCATCTTTACCAGAGAGCACCCACGTCTCCCACAGCATACTTTAATAATCATACAGATCAAAGATACTTTGTAACTAATCCGGTAATTAAAAGGAATCGCATCTGGTTTTGCATCAAATACGATTCCTTCCTTAATCAAATTAATCTTTTCCCTCATTGCTATCACCTACTCTTAAACTGCATGGAACAATCTGCTAGCCAGCTGCTTACCATATCGTCTTTTAGTTCTCCCACAGATGCTCTGGTCAGATAAGGAAATTCTTTTTCCAGTACCGATTGAAAATCATCAAGAATAGCGGTAAACAACTGATAATTTATCGAACTGTCTGTATTCATTTTCGTCTTCATCGAAACTTCTCTTTTATATGCCTGTTCCAACTTGATAATCTGCTCATACACATCAACCTGATCTGTTCTAAGCTTCTCCATCAATTCAATCCCTATGACATATGACTCCATATATGTATTTACTAAATCTATGTAATCTTCGTCATCCTCATCGATATCGTTCATTACTGCTTTGATCTTACGTTTCACGTTATTTACTTTCACACTGTCACAATCTGACCAGTCGATATGTTTTTTTCTCAAAAAAGTCAGATCCATTCTGCCACCCAGATCATTACGCATGATTCTAGATATTTCCAGCTTAAAGTCTTCCGCCACTTTAACATCAATGACAAAATCAGTTGAAATATAACTGCATTGATCTTTGTGTTTCTGTCTGTATTTCAAAACTTCCTGTCTCTTTGACTCAGCATGTTTTAGAATACGTTTGTCCTTATATTCTGGAACGACCAATTGCCATCTATGAACATTTTTTACTCCAAGCTCTTTTAATTCTTCTTCATACTTTGGGCTTATAAACTTTCCAATATCTTTTGTCATTTTATCCCGCATATGTTTATATAGATCGTCATCTGTATATTCTTTTTCCGGGCAATAACATTGGTAAACAATCCCAGTCTTCGTAAAACCTTCAATACCACCGTCTCCCCTATAAGCAGCCGGTATCTCCTGGTATCCTTCTTCCTGATATTTCATTCTATAACAGGAATTGCAAAGCTTCTCCCATTCTTCACCTGTTAAATATTGTTGTATAAAATCAAGCATTTTGAACCTCTTCTGTGGATTAACTGATTCATATTTAATCTCTCTTAAAAATATCTCTGGTATAAACCTTCTCCTTCACATCATCCAGACACTCATCATATCTGTTTGCAATAATTGAATCACTCTTCGCTTTAAATCCTTCCAAATTATTCACTACTTCAGATCCAAAAAAGTAGTTCCGTTCTCCAATGTTAGCTCATAAATAATTACAGAAGCACCTTTCGCTTTAATTCTCTTCATTGTCAATCGGTACACTCCAATTGTTACCGGATGTTCCATAGCCAGATTGTATGTATTCTCTTCTTCATAGAAATTTAATGGTGCCTGTCACCTTGTGTGTCATAGGCTCTACCACTGAAGATTGTCATTTTTGACAGATGAACAGCATCTGTCTTATCAGCATGCCCTTTTTTCTGAATCTGTATTTCCAAGCACCAAAACATCCTCTTGCACATGTTTCAATGCAAATTCGAACAAAACCTCGAACACCTAGCTTAATGGCATTGATTTTTTGTATGCCTGACACCAATGTGGTCAACTTAAGTTACCATCTAACAGTAACCCCACTTAGTCCTTCTTCATTTGTTTCGAATAATATTTACTGTCAAAATCGCTCTTTTTAATCGTATTATTTCTATAATCTGCGACTAACTGCATTAACTTATCCTGCGGTACACTCATTCCCTTTCCCAAAACAAACAGGTTAAAATGCTTAATCTTCTTTCGCTGCAGCTTATCTATACTTTTTGTCAGGGCCGGATGAAGAACATAAATGCAATCATTATTTACATTTAACAAATCATTTCCTGTAATATAAGTTACTTTTTTAGAGTCTAAAAATTCCTGTGTAACATGCCCTTCTCTGTTTAATGACGTTGGTATTATTCCTAGCATTCCCAGCTTGTACAACATTGAAAACGGATGATGAATCGCATCACACTTCTTGCAATTTCCTTTACATCTGGATAAACCATTGAATTTTTTGCATACATCGTGAACATCTCGTATAAACATCAAGTTTCTATCAAACAAATTCAGCAAACGTTTGAAATTATTAGTCTGTGCCCAGAAATTCGGTAACATACTAATCTTCTCGTAATAATAACAAACATTTCCAGATGCAAGAGACGGGTCATTATTAAATGCAAGTTCGGCCGCCGTCTCCTCAATCAACTCCTTAACCTTTTCCCCTCGACCAAGAACTGTAGCTATTTTTTTAATCTCAGGCATATGTTCTGTTAATACTCTTCCATACTCCTGAATGTCACGAGCTCTGTCAAAAGAATGACGGAAAATACTGTCAAATACAGATTCACTAAGTGCTAGATTATAAGGATGACATAGAGTCTTAACGCCCACAAATGCTTCTTCTTCTCTGCCATCCACCTTCGCCAATGATGGTTCAAATAAATAATCTGGATCCTGGTTTCCAATGCACTCATAAAAAATTTTTCTCTGCTCTTCCTTCGAATAATACAATTCAACATAATTGTTCAATGTTTTCTTGCTGTTTTGTCCAAGCAAATTCTCTTCACACGCAAATGCTTCTTTTCGAATCGTATAGTTCACTTCTATTGTACTTTGAAAATCTGTTTTTATTTGCGATGCCGCAACTAGCAGTCCCAATTGAAGATACTGCCAGATATTAACATGCCGATATTTATCATTATCTTTTGAATAAATACGTAAGCTAATATTTGCAGGTACGGTATATGTTTCACACCCATAACAGCAGTTAAACTTACACACAGTTCCATTATCCCAGCAATATTTCTGTGATTTATTCGGATTCGAACAAGTCGTAATCTGATTACGCTTTTCACATATTGCACATTCAACCGGAGGTTCTGCATTTACTTCCTGAATACTCTGATCCACTTTATCAATAAACATTAAAATTGACTGTCTTCTTGTTTTATTTAATATCTTGACAATTTTCTGTCTAATCAAACATAAAACATCAAACTCGGTTCCCGCCAATTTTACCCAACTCGTATCTGAAATAATATTTTTTACAATTACCTTTAAATCGCAAAAGTTTTCATCCGTACAACGCATATACGTATCTTCACATATTTTAGAATCTCTATACCACGATTCAATCATCCTCTTTAACTCGTTGATCTCATCTATCTCACCTTCTTCATCCTTCAAATGATTGATGAACTGATTAATTACATAGACAATGATGGAATACTTCCAGAAAATAATCACATTATTAAAGGTTTTAAAACCAGATAATGACTCGATCGTTTGGAATGTAACTGTATCTGTAGCCCAGTTATTACTTGCTGAAGGTTTAACTCCCAAAGGAAGACAAATCTTTTTATTGCTCATCTGTGCACGTTTAATCTGTAACACAAACGTTTTTCCTGCTCCTTTTACTGCACAAACACCCCAAATATTAGAATCCGTTTTTAGAAACTCATCTATCATTTTAGTCGATGTAAACGTATCAAATCGTGCTTGTGTACCAGTTGCATTTTCAGCGTCCGGCAACCAAATAGACTCTCCCTTAATACCCTGTGCCTCCTTTTTCTTTTCCACACTATAAGACACTTGTGGTTGAATTAATTCAAAATAATACATGCCCTTATCTGTTTCAAATCCATCGTAATAGTGAAAACGCTTATTATCTGAATCCCATTTATACGGAAGCACCTCAACCACATTTTTATCACTGCTTTTCAAGTATATCACACAGCCTAAATCTGAATAAGTATCCTTCATTTCTGGTGCCGCTTTTCCACATACAAACTCCGGAACTATCCTTCCAGAAAACAGTTCGACGCTTCTTTTATTCTTTTTATGCAAATCCCCACACAAATATGCACTAACATTCCAATCCGTCATAAACCGTTTTAAATAGCTTTCGTGAGACTGGTGGATCATTTCCACTGGATGATGTGCAACAATAATAGAAGGACAATTTTTTAATTCACTTCCTAAATTACTGAGATTATATATATCAACAATCTGTTTTAACGTATTATCTCCATTACAATTGATTGCTGTATTCAAATGAATGATATTCAGTCGATTCCCCCATGTTTTAACGCATACCTGCTCTGGATTTCGATAAAAGGTATCTGCTGTTTCCCCGTAGAAATCTTTAATAAACGCATTATATTCTGAAAAGCAATCCACCAATTTACCCTTTACAAAGTAATCCCGATAACAATCCTGATTCCTATCTACTTCGTTTTCAATGTAATAAGTAAAAGCTCCTTTTCCATCACATCCACCAGCGTCGTGATTTCCTGGAATAATAAAAATATCTTTTTTTGTCAAATTAAAAAATACCAGCAATTTTTCCAAAAATATTTTTGCCTTTTCATAGTCCTCTTTAAAATTGTGTAAATCCCCCGTTACTAATATAAATTTTACATATTTTTTATACTCCAAATTGTTATAAGCATCTTCCATTACTTTCCATTCTGTGTTATCAAAAATATGCAAATCCGAAATTTGAAGCCAACCGTATTCAACTTTTTCATTTATCTTCTGCATAATTTTCCCCCATTTACCTATACCATTTTTATTTACAAATCCGAATACAGTTCCTCCGCATACACGCCATCTGCAATAAGCTTTTTAAAGAAAATCGTAAGGGGGTCTGACCCCAATGTGCTCGGCAATCCGTCACCAGCATACAATTATTTCAATCCTCTACCATAACCACAGTCGTTGTCACTACCTGCAACAAACTCTTTTTCCGTTCGACACACACCGTCAACCCTTAGTCAGCTACTTCAAGCCGTATATCATCCGCCACGCAGAGGCTGTTGACTTGGATGACTACCGCACTCGATGTGCGGCGTGTTTATAAAACTTTTAGACTTTCTTTATGAAAAATTTCCTGTACCTGACCCCTTCCATTCCTTATTACTTTTTATTTATTCTCGATATAATCATTGTGTACACTTCATCCTTCATCAATATAGCATATAAAATAACTCCAACTCCATAAATAACACCTCCAAGTACAACCATTTTCATCAAGCTGATTACAGATGCATCCATACGAGCGGACGTAATCCAGACAACAATACACATGACTGCTGCAATCAATAGATACCCGCTCTGCCGAAGAATATATCCGAAAACCGGGATTTCTTTTTTTATCAGGATAATCTGAACCAGCATTACACTGAATTCAGCCATGATGGTTCCAATTGCCGCACCATTAGCATAGTATCTGGGAATCAACAAAAAGTTTATAAGTAGATTTACCACAGCTCCTATCGCTGTAGACAATACATATACCTTATCACGATGCTTCGGAATCAGATACTGCGTTCGAATCACATTAGCCCACGCCATAAAAAAAACCGTAACCGACAATAATCTTATCAAACTACTGCATGGTTCAAAACCTTCTCCATAAAAAATCGGCGTAAACATATCAGACACGGCAATCAATCCAAATGCTATAGGAGCACCTATTATCGTAACTACCTTAAATGACAAATTGATGTACTCATTTGCTTTTTCATTTTGTCCATTTGAAATCAAATTGGACATTCTTGGGAGCATCACAGTTCCCAATGCTGTTATTATCCCCATAGGAAGATTAATAATTTTTTCTGCATTTTGATAATACCCCACTTGCGCATAGGAACACATATCACCAAGCATGATTTTATCCATTACCTTATAAATACTGTATGCAATTACAGGAACAAACAAAACCAACACTGGTCGGAAATGTCTTTTAAGTCCAACAATATTCACAGGTATTCGTTCAATATACTTTGGCAGATAAAACCATAAATATACTTGACTGAACATTGTCCCGCCCGCTAAAATCAATACATATTTCCATAAATCGCTTGATCCCTTAACAAATAAAAATATAGAAATTGTACTTACCAATTTAATTGCAGCATTTCTCATCACTGTTAGCTTGAATTCTTCAAGCCCGAAGAAAAACCAACTTATATCTAATAGACCTGATATCAGATACAGAAGCTGAATTAGCGCAATCTGAGTGTAATCTGTTTTAATACATATCACATAAATCAGATAAACAATAATTGCCAAAGTAAATGTTGTAATCTGGATTGAATATATTTCACAGAATACCCTACTTACCTCTTCTTTGCTATCACGGACAGCAGCAATGCTTCGGTTGCCGTGATTTCCAATGCCAAGCATAGCAATTAACTGAAAATAATACACTACTGAATAGGTATATGCATATATTCCAACCCCCGTTGCTCCTAATACTCTTGATATATATGGTGCAGTAATTAATGGTAACAAAATTACCAGTATCTGATACAGAATATTATACGCAAAATTTAATTTAATTGATTTCATCTGTCTTCTCCAATCCAGCAATGTACAATCATTTTATGTAAACAAACTAGTAGATTTTTAATACGTCTGATGTATAAACACCCTCCGAACTAAGAATAAAAAATTGAAGTACGAAGAATAGCAACAAATATATAACAATAGCACATCTAAGAGTACAATATTTACTATTCTTTTTTTCATTTCCGTAAGCAATCATCATAGATAGCGTTTTATATTCAATAAGCATATAACTTATTCTAAAAAAGACTAAGTTAATCGTCCTCATTTGAACAAAAATCATCTCTAAAATAGATATAAAAATAAAAAATGTAATATTTGGATAATGTTTTTCATCTCTATTTCTAATTAATAAAAAAATAAGCACTGGTATTCGTGACAATAAACTACTAAGTTTAATTATTGTATCTCCATTTGTCAAATATGTTGAATACCGCCCCGGTAAGATTCCTAAATTCACTAACAAACTCAGTAGATTGTTTATTCCACCACCCAATACCAAATATACACACACTACTATCAAAACAGCATACTTTATAAATTTTTTAGGTTCTATTTTTATTAATAGAACACGTCCTAATTTAATACAATATTTCTTTAAATTAGTATTTTTCTGCATTGTTCGCTTGTTATCCGAATACATGTACAAGAGCATCAATCCTAAGCCAAGAATTCCAGTATAATGAAATCCTGTAGCAACGAGTACAACAAAACCAAACGCAAAATAATTTCTACGTCGAATGTACCTGAAGCCATATAGCAACACTGCAACTGAAATATGCTGGCGCAAGACGTTAAACGAATCAACAAAAAGGAAGCAGTAGAATGCAAGCATTCCCACCCAAATAGAATATCTACCCTCCCCATCGTTTTGACTATATGCAATATCCGCCATAGCCAAATAAACCAACAACAATATAATAAACGTCTGTACAAAATACATGTAGTGTGGTGTAGGAAACAAGACAGCTGAAATATACGTTAATAGTGCATATAATGGTTCAATTTGCTTTTGAAGTGTCATTTCTTTCATAAAAGACATAATTTTTTCATTTTGGGCCATATAAAAGTAACGATTTCCATATAGTCGCACATCGTATCCCATACTATAATCTCGCATCCCCGATAAAAGTGCAGGAATACATAGCGCAAATAAAACTAAAAAAATTCTTTGTTTTCTTTTACTTTTTTCTGCCATTTTTAATAAACAGCATGATAACGCAAATACGGTAAAATAAATTAACATTTTTTCCTCTATATATCATGTGTAGAATTAATTTTTGTCAAGTTTGATAATAACTCTTTTGTACATTTTCGAGCAAACATCATATCTGAGAACATAACGTCCTTAACATCCTTAGTTGTAAATACATATGGTTTTCCTCTATGCCAGTCGATATACCTTGAGCATTGATGATAATCATTATCAAACGAAGGTTGGTATAGACAATTTTTAAAATCTGAATTGTATACCAATGTTTGCAAGAACAGTTCGTCACCACTTAGTGTATAGCTAAATCGTTTATGGATCCAATTCTCTTGCGCCACAACATATTCAGCCAAATCTCTTGTTATGCTAAACCAATTTGCACCTTTTTGAAGAATCATTTCATCTTTCCACCGGTTAATTCCCATACATTTTTGCAAGACTATTAATACTCTTTCTATTCCGCGAATTATAGTGTTGATACATTCAAATCTACTAACGTGTGAAAACTGTTGTAAAAAATGATAATACTTCACATGATTTTCGGTATTTAAATCAACACACTTACCCTGAAAATGTATAAACTCTTTGCCATAATTATCTTCAAAAAAAGTATGAAACTGCTCCATTGGTTTAGTAATACAATCAACACCTGAAAGCAAGTGATAATATGTATAATTGCCACTTAAAGATGTTTTCAAAAGATCAAGTTCACACTGAATCTGACTATATGCTCCCCATGAAACTTTTATACTTCTAAGTATTTCCACCCTTGAAAACCTTACTACTTCCTCAATCTCTTTTTTTGAAATCAGATGTACCTTTCGGTCAATATGTAGATAAATATCATTACGGGGATGATCCAACTGACGAAGCAGTTCCAGAAGCTGCTCTTTGTTATTATGTGCCATAATTAAAAACGCGTGCCTATCATTCATAATTATCCCTCAAACTATTCCTTATAAACGTAAGGGAGAATTTTCTCAATGTTTCCACCCTCGCATTGGAAATCTCATAATCAGGAGCTATAGTCAAGTCCATATTTCCTGCACTTTCCAGAGAAATTAGCCGCGATTCCAACCCTAGTTGTCCCAACAGATAACTTGCTCTATCATCATCCTTGCTGTGCATAGAACTATTCAAATACCAGAAATTCTTTTGATAAACAGTAGAGAATACTGTTCCATGAAAGGACGTGGTCAATACCATTTTGGCGTTTTTAATCAGTGACAGAAATGCCTCCGGACCATAGGCATCAGCAATTCTAAATCCATACCGAAAATTTCCCTTTACTCCCCAGGATTTCACATCAAACATATATACCGGCATATTGAACTTTTGAGATATCTCTTTAACCACCTGATTCACTTCCGGTGTATAGTTGAACGCATAGTAGAAAATGTAATCCTCTCGAATAATTCTAGCAGGTGTTTTCTTTTCCCACTCTTCACGACTCAACAGTAAGGTTGGATCCAGACAAATCGATACGTCAATTTTTTGATCTACCAACGATTCAATCCATTTCTGACCATTGCCTTCACGAACAGAAACTGCATCAAAATCCAAAATATACTTTTTATACAAATCTGGACTTTTTGTATATCGATTGATATTTTTGGCCCCCAGACTGGTAGCATAGGCTATTTTCTTCGTATTTTTAGCAAAACTAAGGAAATATGCATCATCTGCATCTGTACAAGTAACATTCCATACTTGATCACTACCGCAAATCAATGCAGAATACCGCTTCTCGATTCCCTCCAGTTCATTTGTCTCCCTATAGCTTTCTTGAGACAGTTTTAATGTATTATGAATATATTCTTCATATACTCTGTTTTCTTCTTTCGCTTTGCCATAAAAAAAAGTTGTAACAACATTTTTCACAAAATGCTTTATCGAATCATTTTTCACAAAAACAGAATAGTAATTTCTTTGCCCTTCATTTGAAAAATCGATAATTTCAGATTCGTACTGTAACTTTGTCTGTAGTACTTTCTGTAAAGCGTACGCCTGAAGAATCGATCCACAATTATGAGAAGCATGGAAAGTAATAATACCAATCATTTTTTGACTCCTTATTTGTTAGTTATTTGGTACAATATACGATAGAGTGAAAAAGAATACGTTGCCAATAAGATTTGTGCTTTTTTTGCCAAAGAAATTCTACTTGAAAGCACACTTCGTATTTCTTTTTTTAAGTCATTTTTTACATAAATAATAGTATCTCTATCCACAACATCTGCCGCAATCATCTTATTGAATGCCGTAAGATCACCATTGATACATTTATACAGTATGGCCTCTTCTAAAATTGACCCATGTCTATTTCGAACCACATCCACCAGTTTTTGTGTAGATTCGATACGTTGTTTTTCATAGTTTCCATATTTTTTTCTTGTCGCTGCACCTTCACGTTGTCGATAGTAGAAGTACAATGGTTTCTGAATATACGCAACCTTCTCTACTTCTAATACTGTTTCAATTAGAAACAGTAAATCCTCTGACATATGTCTTCCGACTTCAAACTGAATATCACCAATTATTTCTCTCCGGTATAATTTATTCCATACACCCATTCGCAGGTATGCGCTAGTATCAAGCATTTTTGCAAATGTCTGTTCTCCATTCAATACCGCTACCTCACCTGTTTTCCCAGATTCAGTTATCTTTTCTCCGTCAAAAAATGCGAGATCACAGCAGGAAATATCCGCACCACAGGCTTGCATAACTTTGTACAGTTCCTCATACATTTTTTTATCAATAAAATCATCCGCATCTACAAACCCAATAAATTCTCCTTTTGCCACCTGAATTCCAACATTTCTTGCACTGGAAACCCCCGCATTTGCTTGATGGATAACTTTAATCCGGCTGTCTTCTAAAGCATAAGCATCGCAGATTTCAGCAGAACCATCTGTAGAGCCATCATCGATAAATATAATCTCAATATCAAAGAATGTTTGGCTTCGCAAGCTTTCTGCACATCGTTTGATATACGGAGCGACATTGTACACCGGAACGATGATACTTATTATACTCATTTCGGCTTTTTCCCCCTTTTCACTTTTTCAAGCATGCCCAGTTTATATAAAATAGGTTTCAATTTGCACTTGAACAACTGTTTAAAGGAAAGAGGCATATATTTTTTAACTATCGCATCAATCTCCATTCTGTCCAGATCATCAAATAGGTCATCCCGCTTCGCTGGCAAGGACGATGACGAGATCAACTTGCTCGGCATATGTCCACCATTGATGAGCAGTGCTTCGTTAGGGTCAACACTGGTAAACGCAAGTAAGGAGCTTAATTCCATCAGAATTGTTTTTGCTTTCTCAGAATGTGTAATGATTAATGTAGTTCCATTTGAATTCTGAAATGATTCCGGGAGTTCATCGGTTTCCCAAAAATCACCAATAGAAAAATCTGACACATGATTAAGAGTCTTAAATTTGCAGCAATAACAGCTAGGACGAAAAATATAGCACTTGGAAAAAGCAGTCCAGTACAAATCGTCATCATGCCCCTTATGGCTACTCTTCCCATTCTTAAAATACACAGCCATACAAGCACTGTTATATCCATATGTTTTTTCCCTAAAGTTCACACGCTGAATAGGTGAATTGTACTTTTGCTGCATATAATCGACATATTTTTTCCAATACTTAGGAGAACCAACACCATGACAAAATATATCAACCGTGATCAGTTTCTCATATTCTCTCCCTAGATAACGTTTTAACCCTTCTACTTGACAAGGTGTACCCGAGTACAAAACCATAATATTCTGTCTCAGCTTATTTTTAATATTCTCAAACATACCCTGCTGTTCTGACTGCACATATTTGGATCCCCTGAACAGCGCAAGATCCTCCCAACTATTGGATGCCATATGCACGATTTTACAGTTTTGGTCAAGAACCACGCCATACACCCATCCCCCTCGCTCATAAACATATTCCGCAAGAGCCGAAAAAGTGCCTCCACTGGTGCTTTTCTCTCTTATCTGGCTGTTTCGATTATAAGCAACATAGAACGCTGGAATGTTTCTTTCAGATTCACACACACGGTGTGTAAAATTCTCTTTACTCTCGCCTTCTATTGGTTCATAAACCGGTACAGAATTTTTCTCTTTTGCAATAACGGGACATACACTTTCACAAAGACCACAATGAACACACTTCATAGCTTCAACTTCAGGATAACCAAACCCTTCCTCATCAAAAGTATACTTAATACATTTTTGAGGGCATACTTCTACACATGCTGCACATCCGCAACAATATTTTTTCTCCTGGACTGTAACCATTCACTTTTCTCCCATACTATTCTTCTGTCAATGCCTCAATCAAATAATCCACCGATTCGCGTCGCAATTCAGATATACGTTTTTCTACTTCAGAATAGTCAATTTCACACAGCATGTCCGCAGGCACACCTTCCTCGGATTGTCTCTTTCTAGATTCCAAACCACAAATTTCCAAAATAGAATTTAATCTAGAATTTGTTGAATCACCACCAGTGGACTTGTATCTGTCAAATGTAAAAAAAGTCTTATGGTACAAGATTGAGAACACTGTTCCATGAAAAGAATCTGTACAAACAAATGCAGCATTGCTAATCAAGTTAACAAATTGTTCCGGTCCAACAGAAGGTGGTACATAATCCCCAAAATCAAAATCACTCTCTACAATTTCATCCATGTGTGGAAGGCATACTATTTTATAATTTGTCAGTTTCTGTAGATTTTGGGCAAAAATACGGTGATTTGGATTGGAGCCTAGGAAATAGCACATGATGTAGGGCTCATCAATCAATGCTTCTCCTCTGAACGCATCCCAATATTTTCTTTCAAGAAGAATTGTCGGATCAACAACAATTTTTGCATCACGTCCACTTAGTTCCTTAATCAACTTTTGTCCCGATACCTCTCGTACTGACAAGTAGTCAATTCTTGATATGAATTTTGCAGTTTTCTTTTTCTGATAATCTGGGATTTCCGAAACACCAAAACTGGGCGAATAAGCAATCTTGCGAATACTATCTGGAATAAAAGACATACTGAAAAAATCAGCGCCGTAATTCATAGGATTCCAGACCTGATCACTACCTAAAACAAAACCATCGTACTCTTTTGTTCCATTAATCAATTCGTTTCTTCCGACATATACTTTGGAGAAACGCAGATATCGCTTGATAAATGAGTCAAATGCCTCGGTTCTACCACTAAATAGCGACTCCAGTTCCTTGTGTTTTGTTTTAGTAATAATTTTCTTTTCAACCTTTGCCAAAGTCTGTTTCAACAAAGGAATATTCAGCAATCTCAATGCCTGTTTTGCATAATTTGTCTTTTTATACAGAATAATCTCATTCTGATATCCCATATTATCTAGTACCTTTTGAAGTGCATATGTCTGTAACAAACTGCCATAGTTATGAGTTCTGACAGCTAAAACACCTATTTTTTTCATTGCATAAGCTCTCCTTTTTCACTCAGTATACTCTCGTATAATGCCTGAACCTTTTGCGCCACCGCAGTAATATCATATCCGGCACCCACCATTTGCTTTTTTGTACTTACCCTGACATAGTCTTTTACTTTAAGAATCATATCTGCCCAATCATCTGGTGATTCCGCCAAAGACTTATATTCTACGATATTTGTAAGGCTGCACATACGAGTTATGGTATCTGCAAAAAAACAAGGAGTACCCGCAGCCTGTGCTTCAATTCCAACAACCGGATTTCCTTCAAATAACGAAGGTAACAAAAACGCATCCATAGACCAAAGCATAGTTGGAATTTCCTTTGTTGTCCCATAGAAAATCACACTATCGTCAAGCCCAATCGTATGGACTTTTTCTCTAACAGCACTTTCATCCTCACCCTCACCAATAAGTAATAGCACAGAATTTGGTTCTTTCTTATGTAGTGCTGAAAAGATATCAATCAGAAAAGGATGATTTTTTGCGACTGCAAAACGTCCAATGTGACCGACAACAAACTTATCTTCAATTCCCATTGCCATTCTGTTTTCGTGTCGAATCTGCGGAGAGTAATCAAACCTGTTTAAATCAATCGCATTATTGATTACAATCACCTTGCCGGTAGAATTACTTTTACTAGTGAACATCCATTTGGAAGCCAAATCTGAGCAAGATAGTAAAAGATCTGCATATTTTTCGTATCGATATTTTGCTACAGTATGCACTATTGTTTTTAAATATCGCAATTTGGTTCCGATATTAGTATTATGGCTATGATATACAACCATTTTTACGCCATTCTTTTTTGCAATTTTTCCATATACCATTGCCGCGGCATTGCACATATGAATATGTACTATATCATACTTATTTCGAATTATCGCGTCTCGAAAGGCTTTCTGATTAACAAACATACGCTTTGCAGGAGAAGAATAAGTTCCACACAAAGTGATAATTTTTGTTCCTCCCAACTTCGTTATCTCTTCGTCATAGAAATCAGATAAATTCTGCGAAGCCATTATATCGACCTGTACTTTTGACAAATCAAAATTACGAAATAGGCTCATAATAACCGATTCAATTCCTGCATTAGCCCACAGTTCTGTATAAAAAAGCACTCTTAGTTTCTGCATTACTTTTTCCCCTCATATTCCTCAATCCATTTTAGAGTCGCTCGTGTCCCCTCTAACCTTGTAAATGGCATTTCTGACGCAACTCTAAAAGTATTTGTCATGTCATTTGTTCCATCATTCGTCATATTTCCATAACGAAAAGACTGCATTGGAAAATGAATGCCAAACAGTCCCAAAAAATCTCCAAACTTTGCAAGACATTTTACAAACCATACTGGCATAGTTGGTACCTTAAACCCAAGTTCACCAGCAATCTCGTCAGCCCATTCGTTAATCTCATAAGCAGGTTCATCTCCAATATAAAACACTTTATTATTTTCATCAGGTGTTTCATTAAAAAGCAGTTGCTCAATCTGATATATTGCATTTCCAATATATCCATAAGTCTTATGACACTTAATGTGACCAATATGGAAATACATACGCCTCATAACCATATCAAAAAAATTACGATACGGAACACCAAACCAAGGTCCCCAAATAGATGTCGGACGAATAATACACCAATCGCAATGCGGCTTATTCTCCCAAACCTTCTTTTCCGTTTCTACTTTACTCTCACCATATTTTGTATGAGGACAATAATCAAACTGGTCTTTAATCACATATCCGTTTCTAGTTACAAACTTTGAAGATGCAACGATAACCTTTTTGAGACTTTTGCATTCATTTACAATATTCATCAGATTTTCTACGCCACTCACGTTTGCATCGTAGTCCTTCAATGTTTTTCCATCCAAATCAGTCCGCGCAGCTAAATGTACAATATAATCTGGTTTAAAATCTAAAACTACTTTCTTAAACGACTCATATTCAGTAATATCAACGTTCTTCCATACATTCCTACGTTTCAAAATCTTTGGTTCATTAAAATCAAGATTCAAAACAGTGTAGCCTTTGGCATTCAAATCTTCCAAAAGATTAGTTCCGATAAAACCAGAAGCTCCAGTAATTAATATCTTCATAATTCTCTTCAATTTCCTCCTATCAGCACCCCAGAATCTCTTCTGCGTACTTTCTAACGCTCTCTTCTCTCGTCAAATTCTCAATAAGATTCTCATGCCCTCTTTGTCCCATCTGTTCAACTTCAGCACTTCCGGCATGATCTATAAACCACCGAATATTTTTCTCAACCTCATCATACTCACCCGGTTCGCAACAAAGACCGCCATTGGTCTCCTCTATCAGGCACCGTACTTCAGAGCCACTTTCTAACACTCCTAATACAGGTTTTCCACAAGCCGCCAATCCATAATACTTACTCGGACAGCTAACACCTTTAATGCCTTTTGCATTTACACACCAGTGAACATCACCAGCGTTTAGGGAGTAAATAAGTTCTTCCTTGGCTTGGTATGGAATGAATACCACATTGTCCATGTGATGCTTTTCCTTGTGTCGGATGAGCTTATCCAACACAGAGCCTGCACCTACAAAAGCAAAGACAACCTCTCGACCATCTGCTGCCTGTGTCCCAGGTTTGAACTTTTTAATCACCTTCAATAGATTTTCCAAATCGTAATACAAACCAATATTTCCACTATACATGATGATAAACTTATCATCCAATCCGTACTGCTTTTTGAACGCTCCTACTCTTGGGTTATCTGCTTCCAGTGGATAGATTTCCTTTTCATCGATCCAGTTGTTGATCATGACGGTCTTCGGAACTTTCTTTCCCTTGAATCTTTCTTCTACCGTCTCAACCAGATCCCGGCCAACTGTGATAATCAGGTCAGACCGTTTGCAACTGAACTTGTCAAACCACATCATGGCATCGGTGATAAATTTGCTCTTGGTATAACCAACCGCCAGCACCTGTTCCGGATTAAAGTCCTGAATGTTGTAGATGAACTTAGCATGTTTTACCCACTTGCCCCAAACACCTAGCAGACCGCCAAGAATCGGCGGCTGAGAAATGGAAAGCACATAGTCCATCTTGCCAACCTTAAAGGTCGCACCCATTGCTCCAAAGAAGTAGGAGACAATGTTCTTCACACGACTCTTCTTATTGGTCTTGCTGAACTCCGGCACCTGGATTCTCAGCACCTTCACGCCGTTGATTTCTTCTTCGTAATACTTCTGTGTCTTATACTTGTCTTCAATAATTCCTAAGTAACTCGGCACCACACAGATAACTGTGATGTTAAACTTATCCAGCATCCCCTCCGCCAGTTCACGGAGTATCTGCCCCGTTGACGCAGTGTCTGGAATATAGTAATGAGCATAAATTAATAGATTCTTCTTATTTGGCATTTTGTTATATTCCTCTTACTTTTCCAATTACCATTAAATTTTTATACCTTCCTCACAACTTCCAGCCCCACCGTAACCTTCATCTTCCTTCCCAAAAACTCCAGTTCTAGCACTGCTGTCCGTTTATGCCTGTCAATCTTCATGATTTTCCCCTGATAATCTTTCAGAGGTCCGTCTGTAACAACCAGCTCAGATCCAACCAGATATCCTTCTGACATCTTCAGAATCCGCTCTTCACCCGTATATCTCTGAAGGAATTCTACTTCCTCCTGATACAGCGGAATTGCTCCATCATCATCACCAAGTGTTTTTGCAAACTCCGGAATTCTTTTCAGAAGTTTCTGAAGTTCCTGCGGATGGTCACTGACAAAGAAGAGGTATCCAGGCAATAAATGAGCCAGCTGTTTTGTTGGCTGGCCTTTTACTTTTCTATATTTTTCATACGTTGGGATAAAGCATTCCTCGTATGCATCCGGATGATAATGACGGAATGTCTTACATAACTCCAGAACTCTGTCTTCCTGTCCACTTCGTACCCATACTGCATACCACATAACTTTATTCACTCAACTTTCCCTGATTTTAAGTGTGCTTCGCCATATCACAGAGAATTCATGGAACGTATCATTTCCTTCTCTGTGACTCTCTTCTTTCCCTATGACCATATACACTGGAAACGCGGCGACGCGACGATTTCTTCCTGTATAATCCTGCCTGCCGCTTATCTGATTCTGATAAACTGCAGGGAATCATTTCTGTCCATCTCAACTAGTCTTAATTTCCTGACATCCTGCTTCTACCTGTAATTCTCCGTTCACTTTCCGAACATTGAATACAAGCGGATGTTCTTTTCCCCACTGGGGGTCTTCCTGATCTTTCTGATTCCATTCTTTCCATATATTAATGAAACTGTTATGGATCAGATTTTCTGCTTCCAAACGCGCCTGAACTGCTTCGTCATAATCTTCAAAGAGTCCGACATAATACCGCTTTCCTTTGAATCCAATATCCACGCGGTAACGGTTGCTGTTCTTCAGATAAAAGACACCTCGGAAACCACTTTCGTTGTCTCTTCGTTTCTTTCTCTTCTCCAGAACTTCCACACAGGTTCCATCGACAAGATGTCTTCTCTGTGCAATCTGCTTCTGGTTCTTGTCTTTCAGACATCCACAGCTTCTGTTATTGCCATCCATCAATGCACCTGCTGATACATCGATCTCATTCCCACATTCACAGACACAATGCCAGAGTACAGAACCTCTGTGGTCTCTGTGTTCTGTCGGATAGATGGCAGTAAGCAGTCCAAACTTCTGTCCACTTAGATCTCTGGGTCTTCTTCCCATACTCATTCCTATCCTTATTCTGTTTTTGAATTTCGTAGAGTATACAACTCTACGAAAAAAATGAAATTAAGTTGAATTTATGGGGTTTTTAAAAGATATGACCAATTATTTGACGGTAAATACAGCGTTTAGTTTATCCATATTTTGCTGTTTCTGCTCCATAGAAGGATGCACATACCGGTTTAGAGTTGTGTTAATATTGGAGTGTCCTAAAATCTCACTTAATGTCTTCATATCGAATCCAAGTTCTACGCAACGGGTTGCAAAAGTATGTCGCAGACAATGAAAATGAAGTGGTTCGATCTGACATTTTTTCAAAGTTTTTTTGAAATAGTATTCGATAGACCGCGGCTCACGAAAACTCATCTTCTTTCCGGTGAGGATATATGCTTCGGGATCTATCTTGTGAGATTGGACGTATTGCTGCAAGATCTCAAACAGGAAATCTGGAATCGGAATGTTACGGATGGAGCTTTCTGTTTTGGGTGGAGTGATAATGATTTTTGTATTATGTTCGGAATCATCTGTGTGATCCTTAACTCTATGTAAAGTCTTAGATATATCCAGATATTGTTCCTGAAAATGAATATCCTTCCACTGCATTGCACAAAGTTCCCCAAGACGTACTCCTGTATATAGTGCAATCAGCGTCCCGATGTTTTTATGTGTCAGATTCCCTAATAAATAGTCCTGCAAAGCCTGCTGTTCCTTTAGAGAGAGGATCCGAAGCGGTTTTCTGACAGGCTTAACAGGACAAAGCTCCGGATTACAAAGAGACAGTTCCCCTTCCTTTTCAGCAGTTTTTAAAATCAATTTGACAACAGAACGGATATCGGTAACTGTTTTCGGAGCCAATCCGGAACCATCACTTTTTCCTGAAAGCAACAACTTGTTCAGAAATACTTCACAATCTTTATTACTGAACGTATAGACAAGGCGATCACCAATCATAGGACTGATATAGTGACTGAAAAGATAATGGTATCTTACATAAGTAGATTCCTTGCTGGAAGGCTTCAGCCGTTCCAGCCAAAGCAGTCCATAAAAGGAAATGTTCTTCTTCATGCGGACACTTTGAAAAAGACGTGGATCCATCTTTCTCTTTGCATCATTTTGCTTTTTCTTAACAGTTAAATAATCTGCTGCATAGATAGAACGGTATCTGGGACTTCCATCTTCTTTGAATGAATAAATGTATCTGGCTTCCCAGCGTCCGTCCTTTCTTTTGTAAATATTTTCTCCTTTTCGTGGCATGTTTTTCTCCTCCATTTTGACCATTTTTTTGACGGTAAATAAGTCAATAATCACAAAAAAATAAGCAGTGATGTGTGATGAAAACGATTAAATTTTTGCGTATTATTGATAAGAATACACAAATTTCGACATTTCTTCCTTGACTTGAACGTATAATGAGAGTAAGATATCAATGATTAAAGTCTTTTTAAACCGTAAATTAACTATAAAGGAATTCGTAGAGTTGTATACTCTACGAAATTTTTTTCTAATATAGCATTTCTTGAAGCAGATGAAAATCTGCTTATTTGTCGTGGAAAAATATAATATTATTCATTTATAATTGAACATCCAACTGCATTTAGAACATACAACAAAAAGGAGATCTTTATACATGAATACACTTATTACTATTACTGAAAAATACCTTGAATACTGTAAATCACAGAAAAGACTAGACTATAAGACAATTAAAGCATATCGAATTGATTTAAAACAGTTTACATCCTTTTGCAACAATACAGATATACACACTTTATCTGCAGCCGATATTGAAAACTTCATCGGATATTTACATCAAAATCTCAAACCCAAAACAGTAAAAAGGAAATTAGCCTCGTTGAAAGCCTTTTTTCACTATTTAGAATACAAAAGTATTATAGAGATAAACCCTTTCAATAGAATTAATACTAAATTTAGAGAACCATTGCTTCTCCCTAAGACAATTCCTTTACATACGGTTGAAAATCTATTATCAACAGTGTATAAAGAATACTCCCTTTCCTATACTGATTACCGAAAAAAACGTACACTCCTAGATATTGCTGTTTTAGAAACATTATTCTCTACCGGTATGAGAATTTCTGAGCTATGTAATTTAAAAAGTTCTGATGTTGATATGCATGATGCAGTAATTCGAATATATGGCAAAGGTTCCAAAGAACGAATAATTCAGATTGGAAATGAAGATGTTATTAACCTACTTAAGAGCTATGAAAATGAATATGTTTCAGAAATACAAGATAGCGGTTATTTTTTTACAAACCAAAATGCGACACCACTCTCCGATCAAGCGGTTAGGCGAATGATTAATAAATACTGCTCACTTGCAGCAATTGAATTACATATAACACCACATATGTTCCGCCATACTTTTGCTACAAGCCTGTTAGAAGCTGATGTTGATATCCGATATATTCAGGAAATGCTTGGACACAGTTCCATTACAGTGACTGAAATTTATACACATGTTACGCTTTCTAAACAAAAAGACATCCTTACTACAAAACATCCAAGGCAGAATTTTTCTTTTCCTGAAATGTATGCTAAATGAGTGATAGATAATTCTGAGTTATCCGTCAGATATTGTGCTGATAAACGGAGGAGAAATAGATATGTCTGACATTGTTATTTCGTTTTTAGAAACATATGATTTCTGATAAAAAGAAAAATATAATAAAACAACAGTGGTTTGGTCGTTTTTTCTCCGGAACAATTCACATATAAAAAATAGTACTGGCATTGAACAATAGTTCGATCTGCTTCTAGCAAATTATGATAAATGGACATCAATTGAACATTTACAAAAACATCATCCATCAAAAATCTTTTTGCTGGATGAAACCGAATATCTAGCTGATATTATTACAACAATTAATAATCAACATACAGGAGAAAAAAATAATATGAAGGTTTTTTTATGTTTTTCAAGCGCAGATAGATACTCAATTGTCAATTCTGTATTATACCACTTAAAAAGATTCCATATTCCAGTTTGGTATGACTATCATGAGCTGACATTGGGCGACAATCGTATGACAGGAAATTTTGAACTTGGATTAGATTTATGCAATTATGCAGTTGTAATTATTTCTCCCTCTATGTTTCAGTGTAAATGTGGGAACGATGAATTGGATGAAATAAAAAAAAGATATCAAAACCATACTATACATATATTTCCTATATTTTACGAAATAACAGCTTCTGATTTACCCTATCAATATAGATGGTTAACTGATTTGATTTACAATGAATTAAATCAGTCCACAGGATCCTTGGCTACTTGTAAACAGATTGTTTACCAAATTGTAAAAGACAAGCTTAATACTTGCAAGATTAAACAGATACAGGAATTTAAAAACTCATCAAATTATTATATTTCTCATGCAATAAACATATATTTGAAAACCGATGAAGATAATTTTAATGCTCGCTTTACTATTTTATATATGCTCTATGTTTATCTTAACACCCTAAATATAAATATCTCAGATATGCATATTGGTATTATGGAACGTTTATGTCAAAATAGCCAACTGAATATTGGAATTCCACATAAAGAAATATTAATCGCAGAAGGTATATTAATAATTCTTTTAAACGAATACACTTAATAACTAAAACTTCCCACACCTCTAAGGTGTTTTGAATTTTCAAGGTTCAAATCCTATTGGAGGTATGGGAAGTCTTAGTTATTAAGCTTTGACACAATCTTGCAAAATGTTAATAATGAGATGACTTATTTTTTCGGGAATATACTCATGTTCTAATTGGTCAATATAGTTCTCCAAATACGGATACTCCACAATGTTGTTTTTCTGTTCATTAAAGATTTGTTTAGCTGCATATCCTGTAGTTGGAATGGAAATTATATTTTTTTTCAATTGCTTTGCTATCTTATATTCTTCCATTACCCCTTGCGAGTTAATGACTATATCTGAAGATGACAAACTTTTTCCAAATAAGAAAATAGCATACTGACAATCTTCAATCATTTTATTCCTGTGACGAGTTTTATCATCAATATTCATCTTTTCAAAAAAAGGACGCATAATCAGTTTCTTTTCTATAGAAAAAGAATCTTTTTTTGTTAAATATTCAAACGCATGCCCAGCTAAATAATTACCAATTTTTCTCCCCATTCCTGTTAAAATAATATAATCATTGTTGTAGAGATTCTGTACGAGCGCATTACAAAGAGCATCTGCGAACTCATCCTGTTCATGTGGAAGTGTATCAAAAGATCCTGAAATAAAGACCTTACGTTCTTTTACTTTTTCGTTAATAGATTCTATTATTTCAGGCATTTCATCATATTTTTCTACAATTAGAGCTTTTATATTATATCTTTTCCATAAATCCCGAACAAAATAGTCGAAATATTTTGAATGTTCATTTTTTAAAATAGTATAATGTATATTGCAGGCATCCTGCAGACAATTTTTGATTGTCGAAAGAGAATTTAATACCAGTGAATCCGTAAAGCTATAACCTAAAAAAAGAAATGATTTTGATACTAATTCTCGTTTTAAAAAGGTTAACATTAATTGGTGCGAAACTGCATATTTTTCCAAATCTGATTTGCTCACAATCATATTGTGGGGATTAGTTATATCTCCATTCATTTTGAAAATATGGACTCCCCCATCAGTAAAATTATTTAAGTCCATATCATTGTGTATTACCTTAGATATAATGCCTCTATTTTTCAGATTATCTTCAATTACTGTATCGTAATTGGTTGTCCAAATTTCTCGAAATCCAAGATTTAAAACCGAATTCAAATAAGAACTATTATTATTAATCTGATTTATGTTCTTTTCAAACATATGTATTAAATCTGTTTTTCCATATTCGTTCTCATAATACTGTGCAATCATATACAAATCGGTATTTTCATTGATTTCTAATTCTAAAGCATTAGCACAGGGAGTAAGCATCTGTGCCCAATTCTTTTGACCTGTACTAGCAGACAATCCTGCAGCAACAAAAAGAGCAATTTCATTATTGTTAATCGCATATGCGACTTTTTCAACAAAAGTTTTTTTACTAATCATTAAAATATTTCTCCTCCATTTATCAGCACAATATCTGACGGATAACTCAGAATTATCTATCACTCATATTATAATATATCTTTCACAATACCCTGTATCTTTCAGATATTAAAGCTCTTTTTATTTCTTTTATTTTTCTTATACTACAGCTTCTATGATCATCTTAGAAGCTACTTCTACCTGCCGCACTCCGATCTCTTTCTTCTGGTTGAAACTAAATGTTACCATATAGCCCTTATCCAGATGATAGCTGTTCAAGTAATCAACCAACTGTTCTTCTCCTTGTCGGTTATACTCTTCTCCATGCCAGATCTTCAGCTCGATTATATATCGTTCTCCAAGATAATCTACAATCACATCTGTCCTGCGCTGATCCCTTGTCTCAGCCTCAATGTAGTAGTTACCTACTCCATTAATAATCGGTCTGAGATACAACAGGAAGTATTTCCTGCCTTCTTTTTCAATGAATTTCTCATCGCGATCTCCGTAAATATCATGAAAATGAACAACAAACCGTTCCAAGATCAAGTCCATGTTCAAATGCCCATTCGTCACAAATTGATTTTTATCTAACAAGGATTTATCATAAATATCTTTGCTCTGCATTTCAACGGATGACAGATAATAGTTGTATAATCGTGTCTCAAAGATCCGGTTCGCAATCACAACTTTTCCATTCTGATTCTTCACAAAGCCAAACATTGTCGCAATATCAATAGATGTCTCATCTGCATTATATGCAATACTTTTCCCTGTGAAAAGAATCGTTTGGATGGTCTGGTTCAGTTCCGGATAATCCTTTAACTTATTGAACAAAGATTCGAACAACGTGTTTTTTTCTGATAAAAGCATACGGACAGCTTCCTCGAAGCCTTTTTTTGTCCACACATCGCTAAGTGAAGGGTATGCCTCTTCCTGACTTATTCTTTCATCCATCAATTGACAAAGGCGTGATACAAGAAATGGGTATCCTGAGGTATAATTATACAGCCATTGTGCCATATCATTTATGTTCATGCCAGTATGATAATCCGCTTCATATTCTTCCAGCATTCCTGCAATTTCTTCCTTGGAAAAGCTCATATCGACTGTGAACTCTGCTGCGATATTCCATGGGCTGTTATATTTGTGGTCTTCTTCCGGCCGGAGTTTTCTTTTGAGATTCTTAATGTCATACACTCCTGCAAGGATGACAGATTGAAATGCCGGCTGAATATCTCTGTCGATATATTGAGCCCGCAGCTGTGCCAGGAAATCTAAAAAGACCTGATTATTCGATGCACTGTCTACTTCATCAATCATAATTACAATCGGTTTATCAGCGGAAGCACAAAGATCACCCAAATATCCAAAAAGTGAACGGAGTGTAAAGTTCTCATTTAATGGACGCTCACTGATCTTTCTTCTTAAGTTCTCTAAAGATTCTTCCATTTTCTTGGGAAATTCTCTGTATTCTCTCTCAAACTCCTCTAAAATGGAATCTGCAAATGAATTGGCAAATCTGCTTTCTGTTTCAAACTCAGCACTTCCAAACGTCTGGAAATCCAAGGAAACTACATAATAGTCTTTCATCAGATTTCTATACAAGGCTCTCAGCGTGGTCGTCTTCCCATACTGCCGCGCACGGTTAATCATGAAATATTTCCCTGCATCAACCAGTTTCTTTATCTCTCTCACTCTGCTATCCAGATTAACCATGTAATGTTCCTGTGGGATACATATTGCTGCTGTATTGAATACTTTCGACATATCATCACTCCTTTTTGTCCTGCACATTTTCCTACTTAAGATTCTACCATTGCACCTTATAAAAGGCAAGTTTGTTATTTTCTGTCTTGTTCTGTAAAAAATACATTTTATCGTCCACTCTCCGCCCTGCCCTCCTTGAATTTTCTCCTGAAAAATGGTATAACGTTAAATGTATAATGATTAATCTGTTAATTCTAATTAATCAATTCGCGTTACTGTCTGATTTCTTAAGACGGTTAAAAATTAATTCACACTGAGGAGAAGAAAATGACGAACATCGAAATGTTAGAAAACACACTCCCGATTGCACCTCTGAAACTGATTGCTATGGAGAGTTGCAAACCTCTGGGACAGAAGGTAAATGATTATATTGTTTCCTTCCGTGAGAACACGATCAACGAAGTAACAGAATCCCCACTTTACAGAAACTATAAGGCCAACAATTACCAGGTAGACTGTAGTTGTCCGAGATTCGGTTCCGGTGAAGCTAAGGGTATCCTGAAAGAGACAATCCGTGGTACTGATCTTTTTATCATGACTGATGTATGCAACTACAGCCTGACTTACACAGTAAACGGACATCTTAACCATATGTCTCCAGATGACCATTATCAGGATCTGAAGAGAATTATCGCTGCTGCGACAGGTAAGGCTCGCCGTATCAATGTTATCATGCCTTTCCTTTACGAAAGCAGACAGCACAAGCGTACAAGAAGAGAGTCTCTGGACTGTGCTCTTGCACTGGAAGAACTGGACGCAATGGGCGTTTCCAATATCATTACATTTGACGCTCATGACCCGCGTGTACAGAATGCGATCCCACTTAGTGGATTTGACAGCTTTAACCCACAGTATCAGTTCTTAAAAGCACTGTTCCGTGAAGTACCAGATCTGAAAGCTGACAAAGAACACCTGATGATCATCAGCCCGGATGAAGGAGCTATGCACCGTGCAGTATACTTCTCTAACGTACTTGGTGTTGATATGGGTATGTTCTACAAACGCCGTGACTACTCTACAGTTGTAAACGGAAAAAACCCGATCGTTGCCCATGAATTCCTTGGTGATGATGTGACAGGAAAGGATGTTCTTATCGTTGACGATATGATCTCTTCCGGAGAAAGTATGCTTGATGTTGCAAAACAGCTGAAAGAGCGTAAGGCCGGACGTGTCTTTGTATGTACAACATTCGGACTGTTCACAGACGGATTTGATAAATTCGATGAGTATTATAATAAGGGATATATCAGTAAAGTTATTACAACAAACCTTACATATCTCCCACCGGAACTTTATGAGAAGCCTTACTTTGTAAAAGCTGATATGAGTAAATTTATCGCACTGATCATTGATTCCCTGAACCATGATGTGCCGATCAGCTCTGTTATCAGCCCGACAGATAAGATTCATGCTCTTCTTGAGAAGCGTGAAAAAGGACTTCTGTAAAAATCCATAAAAATACCTGCAAGATGTCAAAATTGATATCTGCAGGTATTTTTTTAATACTTAAATTATTTTATTTCATCTCCGCAACACGGTCCTGAATTGTCTTATTGAAATTCTCAATCTGTCTGGAATAAGGCTCATTCATGAACTTGCTGTTCAGCATGAAGTCTGCTGTTGCAAGGTTATTCGCAACCGGAATATCATATACTACTGCAATTCTAAGAAGTGCCTTAACGTCCGGGTCATGTGGCTGTGCCTCTAACGGATCCCACAGGAAGATCATGAAATCAATCTGTCCTTCTACAATCTTCGCACCGATCTGCTGGTCTCCACCAAGTGGACCACTGCAGTATCCTTTTACCGGAAGTCCTGTTTTCTCTGCGATCAGACGGGCTGTTGTTCCTGTTCCGCAGAGGAAATGTCCCTGTAATACTTCTTTATTTCTATCGCACCATTCAATCAGTTCTTTCTTCTTTCCATCATGGGCTACAAGTGCAATGTGTTTTGCTTTTCCAATTTCCATTGTTACAAAATTATCTGTAAGCATTTTGTGTCCTCCTTCAAGTCTTCCTGTTGTTGATTTTTTTATCTTCTTCAACAGTTTTTCCTCTGATGTCTATTATATTTTCTTTTCCCTGTTACCTCAACCTGTTTTGTTGATTCTTAACAGAATTTTTACGGTTATCATTCACAGATTTTTTACTCTTCCATGTTCCGATGTTCTTCATCGTAGAATTTCATCAACGCCTGTGTTCCGAGATCTCCGTATCCTTCCTGCTCAAGTTCTTCGTAATTGGCAAGAACCATACTGAGTACATCAAGGGAAAGTCCTTTTCTGTTCGCTTCGATCAGTGCAAGCTTCATGTCTTTGATAAAATGTTTCATAAAGAATCCCGGTGCATAATCATCTTTTAAGATCTTTGGTCCGAATGTGTCAAGCTGCTTACTTCCTGCTGCACCTGTCGCAACGGACTTCATGAATACTTCCGGATCCAGTCCCTGTTCTTTTGCGTAAGTAAGTGCCTCGCACACACCGGACAGTGTTCCGGCGATCATGATCTGGTTCGCCAGCTTGCAGTGCTGTCCGCATCCAGCCTTACCCTGGTAATTAATGTTTGTTCCCATTGCTTCAAAGAGTGGCATACAGGCTTCGTAATCTTCTTTCTCTCCGCCAACAAGGATGGACAATGTTCCGGCTTTCGCTCCTGTATCTCCGCCTGTGACAGGTGCATCCATCACATGGAAGCCTCGCTTTGTACCTTCCTCGTAAATCTTCTCAGCAATCTGCGGACTTGTTGTTGTCATATCGATCAGATAAGCACCTTTCTTTGCACTGTCTAAGATATTCCCTTGGTCAAAGTATACTTCTTCTACATCCTGTGGAAAACCGACAATTGTGATAACTGCATCACAATCCTGCACGCAATCCTTGATTGACTCATGGAACTGTGCTCCTTCGCCGATCACATCTTCTACTTTACTCTTTGTTCTTGCATAGATATGTAATTCAAATCCGGCTTTCATGAGATTTCTGACCATGGATTTTCCCATGATTCCTACACCGATAAAACCCACTTTATTCATCTGCTTTATTCCTCCTGTCTAAGATAGCTCCCATGTCATCACACAGGAGCCATTCTTATCATTTTCTATTTTCAACTATCTTTCTTCTTTTGTCACAACTTCGCCCTGTTTTTTGTAAATGCTGTTTGCCGGAACGAATCCACGTACAGAAGAAAGTGGATAGATGTTGCTGTGATTTCCAACAACTGTTCCCGGATTCAGAACGCTTCCGCATCCTACTTCTACTTCATCTCCGAGCATTGCACCAAACTTCTTCATGCCTGTCTCAATCTTCTCTTCTCCGGCTTTTACCACAACAAGTTTCTTATCTGATTTTACGTTAGATGTAATTGATCCGGCTCCCATATGAGATTTGTATCCAAGAACAGAATCACCTACATAATTATAGTGCGGAACCTGAACTTTATTAAAAAGGATCACGTTCTTAAGCTCTGTGGAATTTCCTACAACAGCTCCTTCTCCTACGATCGCATTTCCACGGATAAATGCACAGTGACGAACCTCTGCATCCTTTCCGATGATTGCCGGTCCATTGATAAATGCAGTCGGAGCAACCTTTGCAGATTTCGCTACCCATACATTTTCTCCGCGTTTCTCGTATTCATCTTCGCTTAATGTAGCTCCAAGCTCAAGGATGAAGCTGCTGATCTTCGGAAGTACTTCCCACGGATAAGTAACTCCGTTGAAGATATCTTTTGCGATTGTCTGGTCTAATGAATAATTTTCTTTTACTGTTAATGCTTCTAACATAGTAATTCCTTTCTGTCGGTTAGAACCGACTTACATTTATGTCTTATTATTGTGTCATTTACTTCTGCTGCCTGTTTTTGTTCTACCTGTCGTTTTATTACTGTTTACAGACGGATAAAACCCAGCGGCTTTTTCATAGCAGGCTCTAAGCTGATATTGATTGTTCAGTCCTTTCACCCCAACGGTTCTGCTGGTGATGAAATGATCTAGTTTTCTCATATATTCATCTGACGTGATGGAACCTTCTGCCACATAGTTCAGTCCCTTCTCCCAGCTTGCTGTAAGTTCCGGGTTCAAGAGTGACCGGATGGAATGATCAACAACATCATAGATCATCTCTCCCTGCAGCGTCGGTGTGATCACCTGTGTCTTCTTGTTCAATGCGAGATACTTGATATTCACAAGCTTTTTCAGAATCTCTGCTCTTGTCGCACTTGTTCCGATTCCGCTTCCTTTAATCTGGGCACGGAGTTCTTCGTCCTCGATCAGCTGTCCTGCATTCTCCATTGCCAGGATCATGGAACCGGAATTGTAACGCTTCGGAGGTGATGTCTCTCCTTCTTTGATATCCAATGCTCTGACCTGAAGGACTGCACCCTTCTTTAATGACTTGATCACCTCGAACAATCCGGTGTCCAGGCTTTGATCGGAAGAATCGGAACCTGCCTCGTCATTTGTATCATTGTTATTATTCTCACCGTTTCCATTACTGCTATCTTTTGTGGCTGTCTGAGAAGCTTTCTTCTTCGGAATGCCTGCCACTTTCAGATAACCTTCCTCAGCAAGTACTTTGAAGCTTGAGAAGAAGCTTTCTTCTTTGATCTTCGTCACGATAGCAACCTTCTGGTAAACTGCCGGCGGATAAAAGATACTCAGGAATCTTCGCACGATCAGGTCGTACACACCCTTCGCAGTAGATGAAACAGTACTCAATGCATTCAACCCTTGTCCTGTAGGAATGATTGCATAATGGTCTGTGATCTGCTTGTCATTCACATAGCGTGTCTTTACAAGTGTCTTATAGCTTCCAAAATTCAGGATATCCTGCATATACGGTGCCGCCATCGGATATTTTGACAGCCCGTTCAGATTTCTTGTGATTTCCTTTGCCACTGCGGTAGACAGAACACGGGCATCGGTTCTCGGATAAGTCACAAGTTTTTTCTCATACAGCTCCTGCACGATTCGCAGTGTCTCATCCGGACTGATCTTAAATCTCTTAGAACAGTCGTTCTGAAGCTCCGCCAGGTTATATAAAAGAGGGGGATTCTTCTTCTCTTTCTTTTTCTCAATCGACTCGATCCTGCAGTTCAATCCTGACTGTCCCTGTATTCCTGCTACATTTACAGACTCGTCATCCGGTGTCTGCAGGTATTGAATCAATTCTTCTGCTTTCTTGCGCTCCTTGAATCCATTTTCCTTATAAAGGTCATAGGACTCAAAATAGCGGGAGCCTTTCACTGCTCTCCACTCACCCTCGAACGTATGCCCCTGTGCATCAATTGTGCTGAGTACACGGTAAAACGGTGTCTTGACGAAATCACGGATCTCACGTTCTCTGCGCACAACCATGCCAAGAACACACGTCATAACACGTCCTACAGATACAACAGAATACTTCGTTTGCAGAAAATTTGAAATACTGTTGCCATATTTCAAAGTCAGCAGACGGGAGAAGTTAATTCCCATCAGATAATCTTCCTTGGCACGCAGGTATGCAGATGCTCCGAGGTTATCATACTCTGACAGATCTTTGGCTTCACGGATTCCTCGAAGAATCTCTTCTTCTGTTTGGGAATCGATCCACACTCTCCGGCGCTTTTTTCCCTCAACGTGTGCTTCCTGTTCTACGAGACGGTAGATATATTCTCCCTCTCGCCCGGAGTCGGTACAGACATAGATCGTATCGACATCTTCCCGGTTCAGGATCCCACTGACGATCTGAAACTGTTTCGCCACTGACGGAATGACTTCGTATTTGAATTCTTCCGGGATAAACGGCAGTGTCTGCAAGTTCCATCTCTTAAGTGCCGGATCATATTCCTCCGGATAACTCATCGTCACCAGGTGACCTACGCACCAGGTGACAATGGCTTCGTCTGACTCAAGATATCCGTCCCGTCGTTTTGTATTTAGTTTCAATGCTTTTGCGAATTCCTGGGCAACGCTCGGTTTCTCCGCAATGTATACTGATTTTCCCATAAACTAGTTATCTATCTTCCATTCACTTATTTTACACGGAATCTGTAAGCAGTACGGGTATCATATTTCTCGCCTTTCTTACAGATCGGTCCCGGGAAGTTTTCATGGTGGATTGCATCCGGATAGTACTGTGTCTCCAGACAGATGGCATCTCTCATCTCATAAACCGCTCCGTCTCTTCCTTTCTCTCCGTCAAGGAAGTTCGCAGTATAGATCTGCACACCCGGAAGATCTGTCAGTACGCTCATATGGATTCCACTTTCATCCCCGGCCACTTCTGCTACTTTATCAAATTCGCCTTCATTTTTCAATACCCAGTTGTGGTCATAACCTTTTCCGAATACCAGCGGTTCATAATCTGCTTCAATGTCTTTTCCGATTGTCTTATCTATTCTGAAATCCATCGGAGTTCCTTCCACACTGCGGATCTCACCTGTCGGAATGGATGCTACGTCTGCCGGTGTAAATGCATCCGCATTCAGCCATAATGTATGATTCAGAACATCTCCGCTCTTATGTCCGTTCAGGTTAAAGTAACTGTGATTTGTCATATTGATAATCGTATCCTGATCCGGCTCTGCTTCGTAGTGGATCATCAAAGTATTCTCTTCATCCAGAGAATAGGTCACTTTCATAACAAGTGCTCCCGGATATCCCTGATCCCCATCCGGGCTGTCCATCTCAAATGTTACATGAGTATCATCTGCATCCGCAACCTTCCACATTCTTCCGTGATAGAAATCAAGTCCGCTGTGCAAGTTGTTCTCTCCGTCATTCTTTGTTAAGTGATATTCTGTTCCATTGATCTCGATCACTGCCCCACCGATACGGTTTGCGTTACGTCCGACAGATGCTCCAAATGCATTTCCAAGTCCGGCTTCATATCCGGTTGCATCATCATATCCAAGTGTCACTTCTACCGGATTGTTATCCTTATCCGGAACAAGTACGCTTGTCAATGTTGCTCCGAAGTCAGATACGCTGATCTGCATTCCTGCTTCATTTTCCAGTGTATATACGGTAGCCAATTCCCCTTTCGATGTCTTTCCAAAGTCTTTTTTCTGTAACGGTTTCATCTTTCTCTGCTCCTCCATCTCTCGTCCTTCTATTGTTTTTTTCTGAAAATCTTCCGTACGGTTGTTAAAAATCCTTCTTTTTTCTTCTTCGATACAGCGGCTGCAGCCGGACGTTTTGCCTGTGATGCTTCTCTCATAAAGGTCTCCTGTGCATTCACAAGACTTGCTCCGTCTTCCACCGGTTTCTTCACATATGTTCCGTCACTTGTCATTGCGCGGGCTTTCACATTGTCAGAAAGCATTACATGAAGCTGATGGAACAGGCGTTTCCGGATCTCTACATCATAGACCGGGCACGCGACTTCTACACGCTTCTCTGTATTTCTCGTCATCATATCTGCAGAACCGATATACATCTTGGCATCTGCTCCTTTTCCGAAGACGAAAAGTCTTGGATGCTCCAGATATCTTCCGACGATACTTGTCACGCGCAGATTCTCTGTCTTTCCCTTGATTCCCGGGAGGATACAGCAGATCCCACGCACGATCAGATCTATCTTCACCCCTGCCTGAGATGCTTCTGTTACTTTTCGAATGAAATCCATGTCCGTAACAGAATTCATTTTCATAATGATTCTTCCGTTCTCACCTTTTGCAATTTCTTCATCCATCAAGGCAAGTACTTTCTGTTTCAGGCTTGTCGGTGAAACAATCAGATGCTTGTAAACTCCATTCAGATTGCTGATCGACATATTCTGGAAAAAGACTGCTGCGTCTTCACCAATCTCTTGTCTGCTTGTCATCAGCGAGTAATCGGTATACATCTTCGCTGTCTTTTCGTTATAATTTCCGGTTCCAATCTGTGTAATGTAATGAATTCCGGTACGGTTTCTGTATGTGATCAGGCAGATCTTGGAGTGTACCTTATAACCCTCGAATCCGTACAGGACACGGCATCCGGCCTCTTCCAGACGCTCGGACCAGTCAATGTTGTTCTGCTCATCAAAACGTGCTCTCAGCTCGATCAGGACCGTAACCTCTTTTCCATTCTCAGCCGCTGCGCAGAGATATTCTACAAGTCGTGCTTTCTTCGCCAGACGGTAGATTGTGATCTTGATCGTCAGAACTTCCGGGTCTGTTGATGCTTCTTTGATCAGCTGAAGGAACGGTTCCATGCTTTCGTATGGATAGCAAAGGAGTACGTCTTTCTTCTTTATCTGCGGAATCACCTTACCCTCTGCAAGCATGGAAGACGGTTGCGGAGAAAATGGTACATCCACGAGCGTTTTTTTCTTCGAATCCGGAAGTTTATCAGCGATTGCAAAGATAAAGTCCAGCTTCATCGGCATCTTTGTTCGGAAAATGCATTCCGGACGGATATTGAATTTCTCACAGAAATATTTTTCCATCTCTTTACTCAGAGAATTGGCTGCCTCAAGACGGACAACGGCCATCCTTCTTCTCTTATGAAGTGTCTCCTGCATCACATGACGGAAATCTCCGCTGTCTGCATAAGCTTCATCATCCGGTGATACATCTGCATTTCTCGTTACACGGATATAGTTCTTGTCTGAGATCTGATACTGGTCAAAAACAAGATCAATAAATTCCAGGATAATCTTTTCCATACGGATATAACGGATGTCATACCCCGGAAGATAGAGAATATTAGAAATATATTGTGGTACCGGGATGATTCCGAGCATCGTCTTGTCTCCCTGCTTCAGATTCGCAACCACATACAGTTCTTTACTTAACAGATGTGGGAACGGATGGTTCGCATCTACGATCTGTGGGGAAAGCACCGGCATTACTTCTTCTTTGAAATATTTCTTTACAAACTTCTTCTCCTGCTGTTCCAGTTCCTTGAAGTCAAGACCGCAGACACCATACGGACTTAACTGTTTCTTGATCTCTGCATATGTCTTATCTCGTTCCTTGTAAAGTGGGGAAACAGCTCGATAAATTGCATCTAACTGCTGTTTTGCTGTCATACCGGATCGCTGATCGATCTTTTTGCTGTCTGCTGATGCCATATCATACAGACTTCCTACGCGGATCATAAAAAACTCGTCTAAGTTACTTGTGAAAATAGCTACGAATTTCATACGTTCCATCAAAGGAACTGTCTCGTCCCGTGCTTCTTCGAGAACGCGCTGATTGAACCGAAGCCACGATAATTCACGGTTCTGAGTTTCTTCTAAAATCTCTCTCATATAACTCAACTCCCTTTTCTCTCTTCTTTTAACAAGTCGATTTATTTTTATTACTGTTCAAGATACTTCAGCATTTCTTCTGTCTTTCGCTCCATCAGATGATATCCATGTTCATAAAATGCATGCAGGACATCCGGATGCTGTTCGAGCCGTGATACTGGTTTTACATGTGGACGAAGGACATAGATCTCTCCACGCTTCTCAAGCTGGTCCAGATAATTCATCGTTTTATTATAGATAAAACTTCTTCTGAAGATTGTCCGGACTGCATTCGGATAGGACTTATATGCCTGTCTGTAAAGCTTCTGCACTGCCGTTGAGATCACTTTCTTACGATAGCCCTGATTTCTCGTCAGGATCACTATGATCTTCTCATTTCCAAGCTTCTGTGCACGACGGATCGGAACAGAATCTGCAAGTCCGCCATCCAGATACGGGACACCGTCAATATTCACCATCGGAGTCACAAGCGGCATACTGCTTGATGCACGACAGACCTTCATCAATCGGTCAGGATCTTCTGTTTCCGTCATATATTCTGCATTTCCAGTCAGACAGTTTGTCGTTACCAGCTCACAGTGCATCTCTGACTGAAAATATGTATCAAAATCAAATGGGATCAGTTCATTCGGATATTTATCAAAAATCAAATCCATATTCATCAGACTTTTCTCCCTGATCGTATCTTTCACTCCATTAATATACTTCATATCTTTTGTATTCGGAATCATACAGTCCCTTGTACGTCCCGGCTGTCTGGAAACATAATCTACTGCATTACATGCGCCGGCAGACACACCGATCACATCTGAAAAATAAATATCCTGTTCCATAAGGTAATCCAGAGCACCAGAAGTAAATATGCCTCTTGTTGCTCCACCTTCCAGTACGATTGTTGCTTTCTTAAGTGCCATGGTTTCTCCTCTTTTCTACTGCTATTTATATTGTGAGATTCTTAGTAACATTATAACTTTTTACAATGGAAAGAACAAGGATTAGTTCTTATACATTTTCACACAGTTTACCCTATTTTTTCGTATGCATTTTTCTATTTCAGTACTTGTCAGCACCCTTTCTTCTATGTTAATATATGGATTGGTATGTTCTTATTCACACGTATTTGAAAAGGACAATTATAACAACGTAATCACAATTCTAATTTATTTACAAGGAGACTTTCAAATGATTAGTGCAAATAACGTAACCCTTCGCGTCGGGAAAAAGGCGCTGTTCGAAGATGTTAACATCAAATTCACAGAGGGGAACTGCTACGGAATGATCGGTGCGAATGGTGCCGGTAAATCTACATTTCTTAAGATTCTTTCCGGACAGCTTGAGCCGACATCCGGTGATGTAGTTATCTCCCCGGGCGAGAGACTTTCTTTCCTTCAGCAGGATCATTTCAAATATGACGAATTCCCTGTTCTTGATACAGTTATCATGGGAAATGCACGTCTGTATGAAATCATGAAAGAGAAAGAAGAAATTTACGCAAAAGAAGATTTCACAGATGAAGATGGAATCAAAGCAAGTGAGCTGGAAGCTGAGTTCGCTACAATGGATGGATGGGAAGCAGAATCTGATGCTGCCAACCTTCTGAACGGACTTGGTATCGAGACAGAGCTTCATTATAAACTGATGAAAGACCTGACAGGTTCTGAGAAGGTTAAGGTTCTTCTTGCACAGGCACTGTTCGGAAACCCGGATATCCTGCTTCTTGACGAGCCTACCAACCACTTGGATCTTGATGCGATCGCATGGTTGGAAGAATTCCTGATCAACTTTGACAACACTGTTATCGTTGTATCCCATGACCGTTACTTCCTGAACAAGGTATGTACACAGATTGCCGATATCGATTACGGCAAGATCCAGCTTTACGCAGGAAACTACGACTTCTGGTACGAGTCAAGCCAGCTGCTGATCCGTCAGATGAAAGAGGCCAACAAGAAAAAAGAAGAAAAGATCAAAGAGCTGCAGGAATTTATTTCCCGATTCAGTGCGAACGCTTCCAAGTCCAAACAGGCTACTTCCAGAAAGCGTGCCCTGGAGAAAATCCAGCTTGATGAGATCAGACCTTCCAGCCGTAAATATCCTTACATTGACTTCCGTCCGAACCGTGAGATTGGTAATGAAGTTCTCACTGTAGAAGGACTTTCCAAGACAATTGACGGCGAGAAGATTCTTGATAATCTTACATTCACACTTGGCCGTGAAGATAAAGTTGCTTTTGTTGGTGGAAATGAGTTTGCTAAGACAATCCTCTTCAAGATTCTAATCGGCGAGATGGAACCGGATGAGGGAACATATAAATGGGGAGTTACAACTTCTCAGGCTTACTTCCCGAAGGATTTCGGCGGAGAATTCGACAATGACTACAATATCACAGAGTGGCTGACACAGTACTCAGAGGAAAAGGATGTAACTTATGTTCGTGGATTCCTTGGAAGAATGCTCTTCTCCGGTGAAGACGGAGTGAAGAAAGTTGCTGTACTTTCCGGTGGTGAGAAGGTTCGCTGCCTGCTCTCCAAGATGATGATCTCAGGAGCAAATGTACTGCTTCTTGATGAGCCAACAAACCACCTGGATATGGAGTCTATCACAGCACTCAACAATGGTCTGATTAAGTTCCCTGGAGTACTTCTCTTTACTTCCAGAGACCACCAGATCGTACAGACAACAGCGAACCGTATCATGGAGATTGTTCCGGGCGGTAAGCTGATCGATAAGATCACAACTTATGATGAATACCTTGAGAGCGATGAGATGGCAAGAAAGAGACAGACTTACTCTGTACAGACAGATGATGAGGATTAAGATATAATTAAGAGCCAGAACAGACACCGTGTGTTGTGCCTGTCCTGGCTCTTTCTAATATTTATCAATTATTCACTCCATGGTGCGCTGCCACACTATCAACGGTCAGTCCTTTGAATGTGTATCCCTGACTTCTATAGTAATCAATAATCTGTGGCAATGCCTGTACGGTTGTATCTTTTGCATCTGTATCATGCATCAGAATATCAACATGATTTGCCGTGCAGGATGTTGCGTTGGAAACCAGCTTTTCTACCGGCACATTATTTCCGCTTGCGTCAGTAGAATCACAGTTCCAGTCAAAATACTGATATCCTTTGTCTCTCACTGCTTTCGTAAGTGTTGTCATCAATCCTTTGACATATTTTGCACTGACGGTGTTGCTGGATCCTCCCGGGAAACGAATGATCATGGATTTCGTTCCTGTGATACTCTCTACCAGATCCGATACTTTCTGCAGATCTGCGAAGTATGCATCTTCAGATGCGTAAACTGTTGCATAATCGTGTGTATAGGTATGAAGTCCGATCGAATGTCCTTCGGAAAAGGCTCTTTTTATCATATCATCATGTTCCCGATTATTTCCTGTGACGAAGAAGGTTGCCTTTGCATTTTTTTCTTTCAGGATATCAAGAATCTCTCCGGTATTCTCTGACGGGCCATCATCGAAAGTCAGATAAACAACTTTCTCATTCCAATCCGGATTCTCTTTCACTTTGATCTTTCGCTCAATCTTTGTCTCGTTTCCGGAACGGTCTTTTGCAAGATAGGTAACAATATAGGTTCCCGGTGTTGCAAAATCCACTTTGTCAGCACCCTGTACTTCCAATGTTGGCTCTGGATCCATATCATCCTTTATCGTAACCCCTTCATTAAAGTCCATCGTATCGCCCTGTGCAAGTTCTTTATCGTCTGCTCCTTCAATAGTCGGTCCTGTTGTATCCTCTTCCAGATTCAGTGTTGATTTACCTTCTGTTTTATGACCGTCACTATCTGTTGCAGCAACAGTTACTCCGTATTTTCCTTTCTTCTCCCAGGAATCCTGTCCGACAAATTCAAGTGTGACATCTGATGCATCTTTTACTGATTCTACAAAATCTTCCGGCTTGATATCTTTCGGAAGTTCTGTTGTATAACTGTCTTTCATTTTAAGCTCAGGTGCTTTTGTATCCTTAACTTCGACTTCAGCTTTTACTTTTTGTTTACCATAGACATAGTAAACCGTATATTTTCCTTCTTTATTCGTATCTACTTTCCCTTCTGTCTTCACATCTTTCGCTTTTCCACCAACAACGAAACGGATGTTGGACATTAGATCCATACTTTCTTTCTTTTCCTGCGCGATCACTTTACTCCGTAATACAATCGGATTCATTTTAAAATAAGTAAATGTTGAAACTGCCGGAACTAATACAACAAACAGAATCAATATGATTGCAATTCTCCTTCGTCTCTTGAGGCGTCGAATGCGTTGTTCATTCCTCTTGCGTCTCTCCCACTCTTTTCTAATGGAATCTGTGCTTTTTCCCATCGCGCCATAATGTTCATAAAACGCTTGTTCTTTCTTGCGTTCTTTTTCTTCTTTTGTTTCTTTAGACCACATGCTTATCCCTTTTTTTCTTTTCTATTCTTAGAATCAGGGGACAATCAAAATTGTCCCCTGACTTTTTCTTCCATATTAATCATAGCATTCCTTTTTTGCAGAAACAAGAGGACTTTAACAATCCTAATGATTTATTAAGAATCTTAAAGATTGTTCTTTAGAATTCTTCATCTTTCCAGTGTTTCAGACGCTTTACTGCATCTGGATTCTGTTTCTCAAGTCTTCGCTCCAGCCGCTCTCTTCGCTCTTCAATATGCTCAACAATCTCTGGATGCTCTTTCAGAAGACGATCTCTAAGTTTTCTTCTTCTACGCTCGATCAATTCAATGACGAGTTTTTTGTTTTCTTTTACATCACTTGGAAGATCATCTAAGTGAAGCTCCATTCTGCGGAGCAACTCATCTTCATCAAGTGCTCCAAGTGAATTCCAAAATTCCAGTTTTTCTTTGATTCCTTCTTCGGAAAGTTTCTCGAGATCTGTAATCTCATGGATCTGCTTCACAATAGAAAGCACTCGTTTCTCAATTTCTTTGACTGCATCATCACCAAATGCCCATGCAAACTCTTCCAGTGTATTTTCTTCTTCTGCAGGAAGGGAAAAATATTCTCTTCGCTTAAGTTTTTCGAGATCTTCTTCTGGAATATCCAATGGGCAAGGCTGCTCAATCCCCGCATCATGAAGTGCCGCAAGAATTGTTCTTCGCACAGCACCTTCTTTGATCAGATGTCCGATTCCAAGCTTTCTCATCTGATCGTTAACTTCTCTGGAATGTTCTGTGATATAGAACTTAATTCCACGTTTTTTCAGACTTGCTGCAAGCATTTCGAGTGCATCTGCCGCTGTAATATCCAGGCTGTTGATTGCTGATGCGTCCAGAATTACGACCTTTGTATCCTCTTTGATGCTGTTTTCAATATCTGAAACCAGCACTTTGTTATTTGCAAAGAAAAGGTTCTCGCTAAATCTGTAAATAATCACATGCTTGATTGGATATGCAAAACGGTTTCTCTCCAGATCATAATAAACTTCTTTTCCCGGAATCATTCCACGGAAAGATCTCGGAGGGTTTGTAGCCTTTAAAATTACTGCTACAAAAGATAACAGAATTCCGATCACAACTCCGTAAATCGTACCAAGGAACAGCACACCAATCCCTGCTGCAATAAAAATATAGAATTCGTTTCTGCTTACTCTAAATAAGCGTACTGCAAGATGTGTCTCTACAACATTCATCAGTGCAGAGATTACGATTGCCGTCAATACCGGAACCGGAAGATATTCGATAAATCCGGTTGCACCTATAAGTACAACTGCCATGGTCAGTCCCGCTGTAATGGATACAACCTGTGTCTTTCCTCCATACTGTTCATTCATGGAAGTCCTGGAAATACTTCCATTTACCGGACAGCATCCTACTGCACCGGCAGCAAGATTTCCTGCGGCACAGGCAAGGATTTCCTGACGGTCATCCAATTCATATCCGTTTTTGGATGCAAAATTGTTCTCTGACAAAAGTGTCTCTGCCATGATCACAACAGCAACCATAAGTGCTCTTCCCACGGCCTGGGTAAGATTGATCCCTGTAAAATCCGGGAAAATAAGCCGCGGAAGCCCTGGTTGAACTGCCTGCAGGAGAACTACACCATACTGGTTTACATGAAAGACAATTGTCGAGAGAACTCCGGCAATCATAATAACGATTGCCATCGGGAACTTTGGAATCAGTTTTTTGGATACAATCAAGATTACAAGTGCTCCAATTCCCATTCCAAAGGACAACCAGTTTATCTTTGTGATTGCCTGAAAAATGTGTTCTGCAAGTTCTATGAATTCTCCAGTCCCCGCCGGGCTTCCCATCAGTTTCGGAATCTGCATCATAATAATTGTCACCGCAATACCACTGATAAATCCACCCATAACCGGTGTTGAGATAAAATCAACAATCTTATCTGCATGTAAAAGATAAAACAACAATAACCAGAGTCCTGTAAACAATGCGATCAATGGTACATACTGCAATGCCTGGGCTGATTCTGCCGTCACTCCAAGTGTTGCCAGTGCAGCTCCGACAATTGCCGCCGGTGCCGCATCTACTCCGAAGATAAACTGTTTTGAAGTTGAGAGCATGGCGAATAGCAGGATCGGCAGAACAGATCCATAAAGTCCATACACTGCCGGAACGCCTGCGATCTGTGCATACCCCATAGAGATTGGAATTGAGACCGCTGCCATGATAATTCCGCTTAAAATATCTTTTGGCAAATATTCTGTTTTATAATTTTTTAATGTTGAAAATATTTTTACAGACACTTTTATGTCACTTCTTTCTTTTACTTCTTTTTTGCTGTTAATTCTCTACGCTTCCAAATGGTCCGATGTCCAAAGGATTCTGGTTCTGAACTGCATCTGTTCCATCAGCATCTTCTGATATACCGTAACCCTTTTTATCACCTGCTGTCACTTCTTGAATCTTATCAAGAAAAACTGCTCCGTACTGTTCATATTTCTTAAGTCCCATACCGTGTACTTCAAGCAGTTCCTCTTTTTTCAATGGAACAAGTACACACATCTCATGTAATGTACGATCTGAAGCGACCATGTATGGCGGAATTCCTTTTTTCTTTGCCAGCGAATAACGCATGGAACGCAATTCTTCGAATAATTCTCGGCTTTTATCTGTAAGATTTCCGAAACTCTCTCCCTTTCTATGAGACGCTTTCTTTCCACTTCCGGACTTTTTCTTTTCTGTAAGTTCTGACTTCTTGCAGCGAAGTTTCAATTCTCTTGATTCCAGTAATTCTTCTGACCGGTCTGTCAGTTTCAGGATCGCATAACGATCTGCGCTCTGTTGAAGGTATCCGTGTTCGAGCAGTGTATAAATTACGTCTTTCAGCCTCTGCTGAGAACATTTACTCTGTCTTCCATAAACGGAAAGTTCATTCATCCCTGCACTTCTGATCTTCGCTGTATTCGCTCCCGCCAGTGTGGAAAGGATCATTGTCATACCGTATCTCTGTCTGGATTCGCGCACACACTCGATCACGTCTGCCGCAATCTCTCCGACATCAAGCTCTACGAATTCTTCCAGACAATTGGAACAATTCCCACAATGTTCTTCTGTCTCTTGTCCAAAATAATTCAATATGTATTTTCTAAGACACATGCTTGTCGTACAATAATTACTCATCTTACGCAGCCGGAGAACATCCTGTTCCCGGATCACCCGGAGTTCTTCTTCTGTGTATTCTCCAATCTGCTCTTTACTATCCAGCAGGAGCTGATTGATCATGATATCCTGCGGTGAATAGAAAAGGATACATTCTGCCGGTTCTCCGTCTCGTCCGGCTCTGCCTGCCTCCTGGTAATAATTTTCCATGCTCTGCGGCATATTATAATGAAGTACAAAACGGACATTGGACTTATCTATTCCCATTCCAAATGCATTCGTTGCGATCATAATCTCTGTCCTGTCATAAATGAAATCTTCCTGACTTTCATTTCTTGCCTCTGTCCCCATTCCTGCGTGATATCTTCCGACAGAGAATCCGGCATTCTGTAATTCCAAATAGAGTTCATCTACATTTTTTCTTGTTGCACAGTAAATAATTCCACTGTCTTCTCTGTGCTGTGTAAGATATTCCTTAATTGCATCCTTCTTCCCACGCGCTGGTCTTACTTCGAAGTAAAGGTTCTCTCTGTCAAAACCGGATACATTTATATAAGGAGATTCAAGATCAAGTACTTCAAGAATATCTTCTCTTACTTTCTGTGTTGCTGTTGCTGTAAATGCACTGACGACCGGGCGTCTTGGAAGCTGGCGGATGAATTCTGTGATCTTCACATAACTTGGGCGGAAATCCTGTCCCCACTGGGAAATACAGTGAGCCTCATCGATTGTCACCATAGAAAGTTCTGTATGACATGCAAAGTCCAGAAACCGTGGTGTCACCAAGCGTTCCGGAGCGACATAGATCATCTTATATCTGCCTGCCACTGCCAGTTCTAATGCTTTTGTAATCTGCCGTTCTGTCAGTGCACTGTTAATATACGCTGCATGAACTCCTGCTTCATTCAGTGCCTTCACCTGATCGATCATCAATGAAATCAGCGGTGATACTACGATCGTGATCCCAGACATCAGAAGTGCCGGAACCTGATAACAAAGCGACTTTCCAGCTCCGGTCGGCATGATTGCCAACACATCTCTTCCATTCAAAATCTGATCTACAATCTCCTCCTGTCCTTTACGGAAAGAATCGTATCCAAAAATTTCTTTTAATATCTGTGTTTTTCTACTGTTGCTTTCCATCTACTGCTGCCTTTCACCTGTTACTAACTTTCACTTCTAAAATCCAAACATTGCATTCAGTCTTTCCAGTCTTTCTTCAAATTCCGGATAAAACTGTGCTTCTTCCTCTGCCTGATAAGGCATTTGATAAAAGTTACGGAGAACCACAACCGTCAGTACTTTCGCGTTCTGCTCATCAAGTTCTTTCATTCCTTCTTCACAGTTCTTAAGAAATGTATGCCATCTCCACACGAAATCTTCGTATCTCTTCTGATCTGCAATTCCAAGCCACTTCTTAATCTTCACTTTACCACGTTCCTGCTTCTTACACTCATGCACCTGGATAAAATACTTGAATCCATTCTCCTCATAAATACGTCCAAGAGGGAACAAACGGCAGATTCCCGGTCTGTATCCATGAATAGAACATCTTCCATCTTTCAAGAACAGACAGACTTCTTCCTCTCCTGCCATCTTTAAATTAGGAAGTACCATCCCGTCAACTACATTCAATTCCAGATAGTTTGCAAGCAGTGTATCAAAATTCTCTTTTTTTCCGAGTTGCAATCTCCACAGATCCATTGGATCCAATAGGATGGAATTTCCCATTCCCTGGCAGCATGCAGAGCAGCCTTCACAGTCATGACAGTCCACCTTAACCATATCTCCGGAGGAATACAGACGTCCGTCTGAAATTTCATTAAGATCTACTTCGCGCTTCATTTTTCTATCTCCAATTTCTTCTGAATTTAATCGTGTTCTATTAGTATAATACAGATGGACTGTTGGTTGCAAGAGCTGTGTTGCTGTTCTCGGTTGGTTAACATAATTTACAAATGATACAAAAAAGTTGTTGATGGCACAGGAAACTACACTATCATCGCGCGCCCCTGCTCATCAACAACTTTCCATTTCACATTATAAATGATTAATCAAACTTAATCCTCGTATCCGTTTGGATTCATGCTCTGCCATCTCCAGGAATCTTCACACATCTTGTTCAGATCTCTCTCAGCTACCCAGTGCAGTTCTTCCTTTGCCTTGGATGCATCACAGTAACATGTAGCAATGTCTCCTGCACGACGTGGTTTAATCTGATAAGGAATCTCTTTTCCACAAGCTTTGGAGAATGCTTTCACCATGTCAAGTACGGAATATCCATTTCCTGTTCCAAGATTATATACGGAAACTCCTGCTTTCTCTTTCAATTTCTCTACTGCACGGACATGTCCGATTGCAAGATCGACTACGTGAATGTAATCACGTACACCTGTTCCGTCGTGTGTATCATAATCGTCTCCAAATACACCAAGACACTCAAGTTTACCGATTGCAACCTGTGTAATGTATGGAATCAGGTTGTTCGGAATTCCCTTTGGATCTTCTCCGATCAGTCCGCTCTCATGAGCTCCGATTGGATTGAAGTAACGAAGAAGTACGACATTCCACTCCGGATCTGCTGTATGAAGATCTGTCAGAATCTGCTCCAGCATCCATTTTGTCCATCCGTATGGGTTTGTACATGTTCCCTTCGGGCACTCTTCTGTGATCGGGATAAATGCCGGGTCACCATATACTGTTGCAGAAGAACTGAAGATGATATTCTTCACGCCGTGATTTCTCATTACATCACAGAGAACTAAAGTTCCGGCAATGTTATTCTCGTAGTATTCGAGTGGTTTAACAACTGATTCACCTACTGCCTTGAGTCCTGCGAAATGAATAACCGACTCAATCTCTTCTTTCTCAAAGATCTCGTTCATTGCTTCTTTGTCGCGGATATCTGCTTTATAGAACTTCAGGTCTTTTCCTGTGATCTGTTTTACTCTGTCTACAGCTTTCTCTGATGCGTTGTAAAGGTTATCTGCGATTACAACATCATATCCTGCATTCAAAAGTTCTACACATGTGTGGCTTCCGATAAATCCGGCGCCTCCTGTTACTAAAATTGCCATTTTAAAATTCCTCCTCTGAGCTTTATTGCTCAAATTGCTGCTCCTCACAGTAACTGTGTTCAGCAGCTTGCTTATCTTTGCTTTGTTGTCTCTGATTATAACACATCCACCACAAAAATCTTTATACGAATAGTTCCTCTTATGGTAAAAATGTTGCATAATCATTATGATTCACAAATTCTGTAACTGACAACACATAATCTAATCCCACAATTTCTGTGGATAAAGACCTTCGTCTTTCAAAGCCTGTACCGCTGCGACTACAACCGGCTTGTCTTCTTTGTATGTAACTCCATACCATTTATCTTCGGATTCAAGCACTCTTACGGTTGCTCTGCCCTCTGCCAGAAGGTCACTGACTACGGATGGCAGGAAGTACTCACATTTCATCGGATTCTCCTTAATACCTTTCTCAAGGAATGCCGGGAATCCTGCTTTAATCTCATCTAAAATACTTCTTGTAAATCCCCACATATTCATGGATACAAGAGTATCTCCGTCGATAGTTGTCCATGTCTCTCCGTCGTCTTCTGAGAAAGCGATTCCACCGTCACGCTTCTCGATCTTTGTACGCTCTGTGATTCCAACCAGCTCTTTCGCCTCATTGAGTTCACATACGCCACGAGCAACATGTCCGTTATCTGTAACTGTATTCTTCAGACGATAACCTACCATTGTATAACGATACTTATCATCATCTTCATGTGTTGTAAGGAATTCATAGATTGTCTCAAATGCATGACGTCCGTAATAATCGTCCGCGTTGATTACTGCAAATGGTCCATCCACCTCATCGATCGCACTTAAAACAGCATGTGCTGTTCCCCAAGGCTTTACACGTCCTTCCGGAACTTCGTAACCTTCCGGGAGATTGTTCAGATCCTGGAATACATACGCTACATCCATGATCTTCTCAATTCTCTTTCCAACAGCTTCTTTAAAATCTGCTTCATTTTCTTTCTTAATAATAAATACGACTTTCTCAAATCCTGCGCGTTTTGCATCAAAGATCGAGAAATCCATAATAATATGTCCTTCCTGATCTACCGGGTCAATCTGCTTCAGCCCGCCATATCTGCTTCCCATTCCTGCTGCCATAATGACCAGAACCGGTTTCTTCATAATGAAATCCTCCAAATATTTTTAAATATTATGTTGCCTGATGGCAATTACATTTCTATTGTATGACATATAGCTAAAAAAATCTAGATGAAAATCAAAGAAATATATGCACAAAAATCCATGCATTTCATCCCACTGAGATCATAAAATGCATGGATTTTACTGACTGTCCGATTATTTTACTGATGTTATCTCACATTAAATGCGTCATTTCCCGGATATACTTCGCTTGTTCCAAGTTCTTCCTCGATGCGGAGTAACTGATTATATTTCGCTACACGCTCCGAACGGCTCGGCGCTCCGGTCTTGATCTGGCAGGTATTCAGCGCTACTGCAAGATCTGCAATCGTTGTGTCCTCTGTCTCACCGGAACGGTGGGAAGAAATTGCTGTGTAACCTGCTTTGTGTGCCATCTTGATTGCTTCAAGAGTCTCAGATACAGACCCAATCTGATTCAGTTTGATCAGAATAGAATTTCCGCATCCAAGCTTAATTCCTTTCGCCAGTCTCTCTGTATTTGTGACAAAAAGATCATCTCCAACCAGCTGGACTTTATCTCCCAGCTCTGCTGTCAGCTTTTTCCAGCCTTCCCAGTCTTCCTCATCAAGTGCATCTTCGATTGAGATGATCGGATATTTCTCTACCAGTTTCTTCCAGTGGTCAATGAGCTGTTCTGAAGTATAGACTGTTCCTGCCTTTGGAAGTTTATACTCTCCAATCGTCCCTGTCTTCCATTCTGAAGATGCCGCATCCATCGCAATCTTGAAGTCTTTTCCTGGCTCATATCCGGCCTTCTTCACAGCCTCAAGAATTGTTTCGATTGCTTCTTCGTCTGATTTCAGTGCCGGGGCAAATCCACCCTCATCACCTACAGATGTTGCAAGTCCTCTGTCTTTCAAGATTCCTGCAAGTGCATGGAATACCTCTGTACACCAGCGGATGCATTCTTTAAAAGACGGCGCTCCAACCGGCATAATCATGAACTCCTGCACATCCAGTCCGGAAGAAAGTGCATGACACCCGCCATTTACAATGTTCATCATTGGAACAGGAAGTCTGTTTCCATTCACTCCACCAAGAAAACGGTACAACGGAATCTCAAGTGCATCTGCTGCCGCTCTTGCACATGCGATTGAAACCGCAAGAATTGCATTTGCGCCAAGATTTGATTTATCTTTTGTTCCATCTGCCTGGATCATTGCCTGATCAATCGCATAAGTGTCTCCTGCATCCATTCCAACCAATGCACTGTTGATTGTTGTATTAATATTTTCTACTGCACGGGAAACACCTTTTCCACCGAATTTTGACTTGTCTCCATCACGAAGTTCAAGTGCCTCAAATTCTCCGGTAGAAGCACCACTTGGAGCTGCACCTCTTGCTACAGTTCCATCTACAAGATACACTTCTGCTTCAACCGTTGGATTTCCGCGTGAGTCGATAATTTCTCTTCCGATTACTTTTTCAATTTCCAGATAATTCATAGTTGTCCATCCTTTCTGAGGACTCCCTCGCCTGTGTTCAGGTATTACAGACAAAGGAGTATACATGATTTATTCACACAGTTAGTTTTCTCTAACCATATGTATTCTATCAAGTTTCTTTACAAAACGCAATATTTCTACATGATAATGATTCTCATTTTATAGGCTTCTACATATTATCTGCATTTGCTATTATTTATATTCTTACTTTTTTATAAATACTCCCCCAGCTTCTCGACTTTCCTCATATCCGTTGCCCAGCTCGTAGCAAATCTGACTACTGTATGCTTCTCATCCGTCTTCTCCCAGAAGCTGACCCTGACATTCTTCTCCAGTTCTTTCAGCTTCTCGTCTTCCATCTCAACAAAGATCTGGTTCGTTGGGGAATCAATATAGAAATCATATCCTTTTTCTTTCAGAATTTCTTTTAGTCTCGCAGCTGTTTCGATTGCATTCTTACTGATTTTCATATACAGATCATCTGTAAATAACGTATCAAACTGAACACCAAGAAACCAGCCTTTGGCAAGCAGTGCTCCGTGCTGTTTGATCAGCGTCACAAAATGTCTCGGTGCATTTTCTTTTGTAAATACAACTGCCTCTCCGCAGAAGGCACCTACCTTTGTTCCACCAATATAGAAAATGTCACAGTACTCTGCGATATCTTCCATTGTCACATCTGTATCTTCTACTGCAAGACCGTATCCAAGACGTGCTCCATCAAGATACAGTGGAATATGGTACTGCTGACAGATATCAGAAAGCTCTGCGAGTTCGCCACGTGTATACAGTGTGCCATACTCTGTTGGGTGAGAGATGTAGACCATCCCCGGGAAAACCATGTGTTCATGATTCCCATCACTATAAAACTGATTCAAATAATCTGCCACATCTTTGGGCTGAACCTTTCCTTCCAGCTGCGGAAGGGTCAGTACTTTATGACCGGATGCTTCAATCGCACCCGCCTCGTGTGATGCAACATGACCTGTCTCAGCCGCGATAACGCCTTCATACCTCTGGAGCACGGAATCAATTACTGTCTGATTTGTCTGTGTTCCTCCCACAAGGAAGTAAATGTCTGCCTCCGGGCATTTACATACCTGACGGATCTTTTCCTTTGCGGATTCACAATATGAATCATTTCCGTATCCTGTAATTCCTTCTTTATTTACTTCTGCCAGTCTGCGCAGGATTTCCTCATGTGCGCCTTCTGAATAGTCATTTTCAAATGAAATCATTTCTTAGCTTTTCCTTTCTTTCTGAATGTTGCATTTTTATTCACAGTTCTTTTCTCTGGAGATTTCTTGCTCCTTGATTCATTTTTTGTTGTGATCTTCTTAGCAGTTCGTTTGTCAACGGTCTTCTTTTTTCTCACGCTGTATCCAAACGTTCCGATCTTTTTTCCAAGTCCAAGATATTCTCCATGGGAATATGCCAGAAGACCTGTCTTATTGAGTTCGAATTTGCCCTTCTCATCCATATAGGACTCGTCCACCTGAACCGCTTTCACTTCTGCAAGAAACATATGGTGACTTCCAAGTTTCTCAATTTTTGTCACTACACATTCAATATTGACCGGTGCTTCTTCAATGACCGGTGCGTAAGTAAGCTTCTCTGCCTTTTTCGCAGTCAGATGACACTCTTTCCATTTATCCACATCCCGGCCGGAGCGCACACCACAGTAATCAGTCGCATGGGCGAGCTGTTCGGTTGTCAGATTGATCACAAACTCTCCGCTCTCTTCAATCATATGATACGAATATCTTTCCGGTCTTACGGAAATGTATACCATCGCCGGATTTGTACATACAGTTCCTGTCCATGCAACGGTAAAAATGTTCGTATTTCCTTCTTTATCTGCCGTACTTACCATAACTGCCGGAAGCGGGTAGACCATATTACCGGCTTTCCATACCTGTTTCGCCATTTCTCTTTCCTCCTGAAAACCGTCCCCTGTTACGGAGACGGTTCTGACTTTCTATTTGAAAATGTCTTGGGCTTCTTACTGCTGCAGTGCTGATACAAGTGCCGGAACGAGCTGTTTCTTACGTGATACGACACCTTTGAGCATCAGTTTCTGTGCATGATCTTCCAGATCATAAGCTCCGATAATCTTTTCTCTTGACTCATTACCACAGCAGATCAGTTCCGAAGATTCTGTAATAATATTTGTCAGCATAAAGAAAATCATATCCAGACTGTGATTTTGTCTTGTCTTTTCCATCTCCGGAAGTACTGTTTCCTTAATCTCTTCAAGCTCTTCTTCGCTCATTGAATTCACCTGACCAACACCAAATACCGTATCATTCACTGTAAACTGTTTGAAATCAAGGAAGAGAATCTCCTCGGCTGTCTTTCCTTTGAGGTTGCTTCCTGCCTTGAACATCGCCTGTGCAAGTTTCTCTATATTGATCCCGGCAATCTCTGCAAGCCTTTTCGCTGTGCTTTCATCAAGTGGTGTACAAGTTGGGGAACGGAACATCAATGTATCGGAAATGATCGCGGAACAAAGAAGTCCTGCATTCACCGGATCTATTTCGACACCATTTTCCTCGTACATCTGAGATACAATTGTTGCTGTACATCCAACCGGCTGATTTCTGAAAAATACAGGTCCGATCGTCTCGATACTGCTCAATCTGTGGTGATCAATAATCTCCTGGACATCTGCCTCTTCCACTCCGTCTACTGCCTGGTTCTTCTCATTATGATCGACAAGGATCACCTGTTTTTTGCTGACATTGAGAAGTCTTCGTCTGGAAACAAGACCTAAGAACTTTCCATCTTCATCTACAACAGGGAAGTCGCGGAAACGCTTGCGTGCCATCACTTCTTTCACATCATCTACATAATCATTCTTACGGAATGTTACGAGTTGATCCTTTGTCATGAAAGATCTTACCGGAATACTCTGGCTGATATGCTGCGCTGCCGTAAATGTATCATGCTGTGTCCAGATAACGACAATTTCTTTTGCCTCTGCCTGACGCAGAATATCTTCTGAGATCGGATCATTCTGGCAGACTACCATACAGCTTGCATCCAAATCAACTGCACACTGCTGTGCATCAATTCGATCCCCAATGATAACAAGATCATCTTTCTCGATAAAGCTTGTCATCAACTCTTTGCTTGATGCTGCAACAGTTACTTTTCCTTTATAAAAATAACCATGTTCATTTCCTGTTACAATTTCACCTTCTACTGCCGCTGCAATATTACGGTACTGTGTTCTTGCCTTCGCAAGCATTGTGTTATCATAGACTTCCATATAGGATTTCGCAATATCACCTTTTGTGATCACACCTTCCAGCACACCATTACGTGTAATCGGAATCGTATGAGTATTCATCTCTGACATCTTTTCCCATGCTGTACGGATTGAGAGGCTTCCCTGAATTTCCTGACTTTCTTTCAATTCCACATTTTTAATCTGTTCTCTAAGATCAGAAAGTAATAACGGAACTTTTACGCCAAAGTGTTCCAGTACATATTGTGTCTCCTCGTTAAGCTGCCCTGCACGACGAGGCTCATACGTTTCTCCGGTAATCTTTGTCTTAAGATTTGCATAAGCAATTGCTGTACAAATAGAATCTGTATCCGGATTCTTATGACCTACAACATACACCTTTTTATTCTCAGCCATTTTTTCTATCTCTCCTTCTCAAATTTATCTCTTATTTACTTTTACACTCACATCAATTTATCTCTGTATTCTGTCGTCTTACATGAACAGCTTCTTCATTAAGTATTAAACCTGACAATTCGCTATTCAATAAGTAGAGTAACATTTTTTTTCTATTAATCCAACCGCATTTTTCATTTTCTTCACGGATTTTGGCTCTTTTGTTGTATTTTTTCTCATACATATGTTATACTTTTGATTAACGAGAAAAAGAAAATGAGGTGCTTTTAATGAGCGAAGAAATGAAAGAATTACAGACAAATGAAGTAACAGAAACAATGGCAGACTATGAAGATCATTTCGATGATGCGAATCCATGGAACAGAGTCCAGGATTATATGGATAAGAAAACTGTTCTTCCTGTTAAAATTGAAGGTGTTGTCAACGGTGGCGTAATTGTAATGGTAGAAGGACTTCGCGGATTCGTTCCGGCTTCTAAGCTGTCCCTTTCCTATATCGAGAATCTGGAAGATTATCTTCTCAAGGATATCGAAGTACAGGTGATTGATGTTGACCAGGCGAATAATCGTCTTGTCCTTTCTGCACGTGAGCTTCTGAAGGAAAAGGAAAAAGCAGCACGTGATGCACAAATTGCAAGTATGAAGGTTGGAACTGTTCTGAAAGGAACTGTAGAAACACTTCAGAACTATGGAGCATTTGTAAAGTTGGAGAACGGACTTTCCGGTCTGGTTCATGTTTCACAGATCTCCCAGAAACGTGTAAAAATGCCTTCTGATGTTCTCACAGTTGGCGATGAAGTTGAAGTGAAAGTCATCGGTATCAAAGATGGCAAGATCAGCCTGAGCATGAAAGCTCTCGAAGAAGACAAAGAGAAGGCTGAAGAGAAAGCTGAAAAGGTTGTGATCCCGAAAGCGGAAGATATCGGAACAAACCTTGGAGATCTCTTTAAAAATATCCAGTTATAGAAATTGGTGCTGTGATCCTGTTCAGATTGATAATCTGCGTAATTGGCAGCATGATACAGAAAAAGTCCCTTTCAGAAGTTTATTTCTTCTGAAGGGACTTTTCTATTTTCATAGTTTCAATAATTCAGCAATATTTATTATGCACAAACATTCTCCAGAATCTCTTCCAGCGCATTCTTACTGCTGGTGTGACAACGAATCACATCCGCATTGCATCTGCCGGCTTCTTCTACCGCACAGCGAACCATTTTATGGGATACTGTGTTTGTGAAAAGAACGATCAGATCAGGACTTCCAATCTGTTTGCTTAAGCTTGCTGACATCTGGGTGAAGATCTTCGCCTTACAATTAAACTGTTTACAGACTTTCTTATACTGACATACCATTCTGTCATGTCCTCCAATGATTACTACACTCATACTGAACCTCCTGAAATTAAGATCTGATTATCTATTGCTTTACTTATTACTTTCCTGTATGTTTTATGAATTCATTTCCACATATCTTCCTTGTTCGTTAGTTGTGTCTAACCTATGTATTTACTATACTATAATGAAAACGTAATATCAATATCATTTACTGATAATGTTTCTCATTAGAATAAAGAATGTGCCTTGGCACCTTCTTGCGCCTGCGGCGGTCGCTTGCGACACCTACCTTGTACGCCGCAGTGCGCATCCTGAGCGGAGCGTTTTTTATATATTAGGAAAGGACTTTCCTAATATATAAAAAAGCTGTGAAAGATAAGCAATTTCATCTTTCACAGCTTCTATTCACATATTTATTCTATCAATCCCAGAATTTTGGAATACAAGAACAATCTTACAGCTGAGGACCTGCAGCAACAAGTGCTTTACCAGCTTCATTTCCTTCGTATTTAACGAAGTTCTTGATGAATCTCTGAGCAAGGTCTTTTGCCTTAACATCCCACTCAGCAGCGTCAGCGTATGTGTCACGAGGATCAAGGATTCCTGTGTCAACACCCTCAAGCTCTGTAGGTACTTCGAAGTTGAAGTATGGGATTGTCTTTGTAGGAGCTTTGTTGATTGCTCCGTTAAGGATAGCGTCGATGATTCCACGAGTATCTTTAATGGAGATACGTTTTCCTGTTCCGTTCCATCCTGTGTTAACAAGGTAAGCCTTAG
>OIZP01000069.1_pt1 | contig 71266 bp, 59 predicted proteins | sample 1588531 | NCBI WGS metagenome assembly OIZP01 (sample SAMN03283283) | human gut metagenome | biome: human-associated habitat; material: feces | host: Homo sapiens | place: Peru | collected 2012
GTGAGAACTTACATTATCTCGATGTGAGTATATTTAATCACATTTTGAGTGGCAGATTAAAATGACAGAAAACAACAAAATGAGAGAAATGCCAGTGAATCAGTTAATGATTCAATTAGGTATTCCGATGATCTTATCAATGGCTTTACAGGCTGTCTATAACATTGTAGATAGTGCCTTTGTAGGGAATATGCATACAGGCAGTGAAGCTGCACTCAATGCATTAACACTTGTATTCCCTGTACAGATGTTGATGGTGGCGATTGGTATTGGGACAGGTGTAGGAACCAATGCCCTTCTTGCAAGAACACTAGGAGAAAACAACAGAAAGAAAGCATCAAAAGTAGCGGGTAATAGTCTTTTCTTGGCCTGTATTATTTATATATTATGCTTATTATTTGGTATCTTTGGTGTTAAGGCATATATTGCATCACAGACAGCCAATAAAGAAGTACTTACTATGGGTATCAGCTATTTAAGAATATGCTGTATAGTATCTTTTGGAATTGTCTTCTTCTCTATATTTGAAAAACTTTTACAGGCAACAGGACGTTCTCTTTATTCTACTATTGGACAGGTGGCTGGTGCAGTTATCAATATCATTCTTGATCCTATTATGATTTACGGTTTAGGACCTTGTCCTGAATTAGGTGTACAAGGAGCAGCTTATGCAACTGTCATTGGACAGGTTGTCTCTGCATTACTTCTACTTATATTCCATATGAAATTAAATAAAGAATTTGATCATGATCTTGTATATATGACACCAAATACCACTATTATTAAACAGATTTATACAATTGGTCTTCCTGCCATTATTGCCCAGGCACTTATGTCTATTATGGTTTATGTAATGAATCTTATTCTTAAGTTCAATCCATCTGCCCAGACAGCATATGGATTATTCTATAAAGTACAGCAGTTTGTCTTATTCCTCGCCTTTGGATTACGTGATGCCATTACTCCTATTATCGCATTTGCTTATGGTATGGGAAAGAAAAAGAGAATTGAAGATGGTATTAAATATGGTTTAATTTATACATGTGTACTCATGATCATTGGTATCGCAATAACTGAATTCTTCCCTGGTTCTTTTGCAACACTATTCAATGCTGGTGCATCTCGTAATTATTTTATCAGTGCGATGAGAGTTATTTCTATTAGTTTTATCTTTGCAGGTATTAATATTGCCTTCCAAGGTATTTATCAAGCATTGAATGGTGGTATGGAATCACTTATTATTTCATTAATAAGACAGATGATTATCATTCTGCCTCTTGCTTATATATTCTCTCTACTCGTAAGAAATGGACAGATGAGTATAACTCTCATCTGGTGGGCTTTTCCTATTACTGAATTTATTTCATGTTTAGTAGGTAGTAAGCTTCTGAAGGGAATTAAACAAAAACTATTCAAAGCATAACTAAAAAGTCTTCTTTACGTCATATGTAAAGAAGACTTTTTTTATTTCACCATTGAGAATGCAAATACCACAATACCTAATATAACTAGGATAATACCTGTCACTCTATTTAATGTTTCTGGAGTGGCTTTATTCGCAAAGCGCGCCGCAATTCTTGCCCAGATGAATGTAAAGATAACACATAGAATCCATACACCCCAATCAGGTGTACCACCAATCGCAAAATGGGATACAGCACCTGTTAAGGCAGTGAATGTCATAATAAAGACACTCGTTCCTACTGCCGTCTTAAGTTCGTAACCTAATACAGTAGTAAGAATAAGAAGCATCATCATACCTCCACCTGCACCAATGAAACCACAGATAATGCCAATAATAACACCACAGATAACTGACTGAATGGCTCTTTTTTGAGGAGAGACTGCTTCCATAGATTCTTTTGTTGTCATAACTGGTCTAAGAATAAACTTTATTCCAAGAAGCATTGTCATAAAGACTGAGAAATTACCCATAGTGGCTGCTGGTACTAAACTTGAAATATAGCTTCCTACTACTGTAAAACATAATACAGAAGCCATCATGATTAAACCATTTCTAATATCTAGATTCTTGTTTTTACCATATTCATAAGCAGAGACTGCACTTGCAAGTACATCTGAAGATAAAGCAATCCCTACAGCCATATAAGGTTTCATTCCTAAGAAAGTAATCAACATTGGACTGATAACAGCTGCAGCACTCATACCTGCAAAACCAGTACCTAATCCTGCACCCATACCCGCAAAGAATGTAACAAGAATAGTCATTAACACTGTCATATTATTGATCCTCCAATATCCTATCAAGATTATCTTCCATGATTTCCATACCTTTAAATAATATTTCTTTCATAGAATCATCCATGTTATTAAATAATGCGTCTTTAAAAGTTTTCTGAACTAAGCGTCCTTTTTCTACAATAGAATCTGCTTTAGAAGTACATACAAGTTCTGTCTTACGACGATCTCCTGCCACTTCTCTTCTTTCTAGATACCCTTCTTTTACAAGTTTATCTACATTGATAGAAACAAGATTTGCTTTAAGTTTTCTTACTTCTACAATATCTCTTGCTGTCTTATATTGAGGATTATTCGATAAAAACATCAATATATCAAAAGCTGTTTGTGGTAATTTCATTTTCTGACATAGTGGTTTACACATTACACTATATGCATGAGCCATTTTATTTGGAAACTCTATATTGAAATACATACTCTTACCTTCTTTCATATTTGGATAGTTCATATATGAACTATTATAATCTTATGCGATAAGAAGTCAATAAATGATACTATATTTTTGTCTTCAGATAAAAAAGAGGAGACATTACAAGAATATCTCCTGCTTTTCATCCTTTATACAAAGAGTAGAATACTCCTTTTCTAGCTATAAGATCTTTAAAAGTACCTGATTCCACAATAGTCCCATGATCTAGTACGAGTATTTCATCGAATCTCTCTAATAGATTATCTTCTAATCTATGAGTGATCATGATACATGTATTATTTCTATTCAACAAATTCTTTTCTACTTCTTTTGCGGTCACATGATCTAAGTTAGATGTGGGTTCATCATAGATCAATAAATCTGCATTCTTTAATAAAGTTCTTGCAATACTGATTCTCTGTTTTTCTCCTCCAGAGATATTATTCCCATTTTCATTGATGACAGTATCTAATCCATCAGGTAATGATTCTACAAAATAATCTAATCCTGCCTCATGTACGATTTGATTAACCTGTTCCATTGAATAATCATTATAATAAGTAATATTGTTTCTTAGTGTATCATTGAGAATAGGTGCATTTTGATGAACCATGGATAAATGAGAGTAAACACTACTCATATCAATTTCATTGAGATTTACATCATTGATAAGGATATTTCCTTTGTAGTTATCATAGTAATTTAAAAGAAGCTTAACGATAGTGGACTTCCCACATCCACTATTACCGACAATCGCATACTTCTTATTTTTAAGAAATTCATAGCTAAAATCATGAATGATTTCTTTGTTTTCAGTATAACCAAATGATATATGATCCATAATGATTTTATTAAGACCATTTATTTTAATTCCAGTTTGAACCATTTTAATATCCATATATTCTTTTAATTTAAGTTCAATAGGTTTTGTGCTCTTTAATAATGGAAGTTCACTAGATAATCGTCCTAGAGGATTCGCAATATTGTTTACAAGTTGTGTGATTGCCATCATTTCACCAATAGTAATTTGATTCTTGATGACAAAATAGAGTGATATAAGTGTTGTCATAACACTTACACCAAGTGATGATAAAGTTGAAAAACCAGCTATGATTCCTTCACAATATCTAAAGTTTTCCATACTTTCTTCATATATATTATCTGCATGATCAAAGTCATCTATTACTTTATGAGTCACCTGGAAACATTTGATGATTTCAAAAGAATTGAAGAAATCCTTAATCTTCACATTCAAATCACTGAATTTATTAATAGAATCTATCTGCTTATGGGATAATATTTTACCTAATAATACAGGTACAAATATCGCAATCACATTAATTAATATGATTATGACAGCAAGTTCAAATTGGAATGAGATGACTGCAACTAAACAAATGAAGAATTGAGATAAGTCAGAGATGATTGTAAGAAGGTTATCAAAATAATTCTTTTCAAGTATCTTTAAATCATTATTAAATATGCTCGTATAGACTGAAGTGTTTTCCCTATTGAAGTCTTTGATACTCTTTGAGAATATTCCTTTAAATAAATCATGTTTCAAAGACAACATGACTTTCTTGAGAAATTTTGCTTTAAAGAAACCTCTTAGTATATGAAGAGTAAAATTAATGATGATAAAGAAAATAGTAAGAATCATCACATGGTAAAACTGTGTAATATTTTTTGCGGTTGAGGTATCAATCATTCTTTTGAGAATATTAGCTAAAAAGACAGACATGAGACCTGCTGTTGAAAACAAAATAATACAAATAGAAAAATAAAAGAGACTTGATTTGATATATTTCTTCATATTAGATTGTACCTCCCTTATTTATCGATATATCTTTATTAAGTATAAAACTATCTGTAAACACAATCTACACTTTTGAATAAATCGAAAAAAAAGAAACCTGCGAATAGGTTTCTTAAGATACTTCCTTATGATGATTCATTGCTTCTATAACTTCTTGTTTTTTTACTTCATAAGCATGACCTGTATGCTCATTTAAAATATCCAATGCTTTCTGATAGTGACCTTTTCTTACATAGTAATCAACATAATTGACTTGTACTGCTTCACTATCTGCATACTGACTTACATAATCAAGAATGACTGATTCTTCTTTACCTGATTCTATAAGTAAATCCAAACCATACTTTGTCCAACGTTCATATATAAGCTTTTGAAGTTCTCTGTCATCATAAAGAGATGAATAGAGAATCTTCTGATGAATGAGATTAAACTTCAAATCATAGAACTGCTTACTATCAAAATCATTTAAGAGTACTGGATCAATCACACCTTCATAAAATGGCATGCAGCAGTCACTATAAAGTTCCTTCACTGCATTAAAGGCTTCTTCACTAGACGGATAGATGTTTATAAGTTGTCTCAAATACTCATGGATATCTGTAAGGATTTCATAGACTTCTTTCTTTGGATCTAAGCAAGTCACTTTACTTAATGTACAGGCAATAAGAGCATGTGCTGTCTGGTAATCACGTATTGACATAAGTTTACTTAAAGAGATACGAAGATACTTTTTCAACTTCTTTAAGAGAGTTGGTATATGATCTTCATTATCATCTATAAGTTCTACAAGATACTCTAAGTATTTATCTTGAATTGTAGTTGTTTCAATAAGATCAATAAAGCGTTGCTGCAAAGACTCATTGAATCTCATTTCATTAAACAGAAGCTGTTCTAATTGATCTCTTGGAAGTGTATGAATACGTTCTTTGAGTTCTTTTATAAACTCAATATCTAGTTTTGCTTTAATATCATCATAATTTTCATGTTTACTACATGCAAGTAATGCAGCTGCCATATGCTTACAATGATGACCTTTATGCGCATAAGGACAATCACAATACATACCAGTGACCTGTTTATCCTTTAAATCTATTGTAACATGATAATCTTCTGATCCTTCTACTACAGCCGCAATACCATAAGGTTCCTGATAAAGCTTCTTGATCTTCTTTTTATAAAAGTAATCATACCCACGCTTTAAGATAACATCTGTAAACTGATCTGCCCAATCCATTATATTGAGATTTAAACAAGGTGAAATCTCCTCTTTCAACTTAAGTAAATCTTCATCTTCTTGATGATACTTTAATCCAAGTTCAACGACTTCAAGCGCTTTACTAGAATTTCTATTTTCTAAACATATATTCGCATATCGAGTAAACACTGGTGGATAATTATGATATGTATCAAGGAAATGGAGAATATCCTGATGGGACTGACTTGCTTCCTGCAACATCTTTAATCCTATGTATATCCAGCGAGAGTATTGCATACGTCCATCCCAGATATCTTTCAAGGCTTCACTACCTAGAATCATATGATTCACAATACGATACTTGTCTTCATATAATTCTTCATCATTAAAACATTCTAGAAAGACTTCAGTGAGATATTCTTCATCTTCTTTCTCATACTTATGAAAATGGTATTCTCTTTCAAATACATCTAATAAAGCCTTTTTATTGTGACTGCAAGAAACGATTGTTTTTAAATCATTCTTGAGTTCTTCTAGGATATCATCTTTTTCTTCAGGTATAGATGAAATGAGATAGAATGTTTCAAATACCAAATTAAGTGATCCAAGAGAGTCTTCTGTTATTGTAGGGAGAATTGAACGTTTATAGGAAATGAGTTTATTGATCATCTCTTTATAGCTTCGACTCTCTGTAATAATATCTCTGATTACAGACTTGTACTTTTCATCAGTATTGGATTCTTGAAAATCATGGAATTGATATGTCTGTTTAGGATCATATGCATAAAGAAGTGCTGCAATATGTTCACAATATTCATCTTCATTTTCACAGCTGCAATCCATATCTTCTATCATTCCATCACGTAAATAAACAATAGAGTAATAGTCATCATCGTCAAATATACTTCCTTTGATTGCATATTCATTATGTTGAATATCTTCTACTGCACCTCTTTGGTAGAGTTCATATCCTCTTTTTAATGTTCTTGGAGTGAACAATTGATTCCATCTTATCTTATCCATAAATGTACCTCTCTTATAATTAATTATAGCACACTTAATTCATCTTTCTTCTTCAATATACGATATGCGATTAAACAAATAATAACAGATAATAATGATCCTAAAGGAGCTGCAAGTCCCATTGGAAACAAGTTATGAGGATACATTATAGAGGCAATATAAGAACCTGGTACTCTGACTAATGAAATAGCAATAATATTGTGAATAAAGCCAATATAACTCTTTCCATCTGCTGCAAAATAACCACTAAAGCAAAAGTGAATTCCTGCAAATATTGTATCAATAATATAAGAACTAATATATTGTACACCTAGTAAGATTACTGTTGTATCTTTAGTAAATAAGCCAAGAAGTGTAGGTGCAGCACATTCTACAATCAAAGCAACAATGATTCCATAAAGAGTAGTAATTATAACCGCATATTTTAATACTGTACGAGCACGCCCGTAGTCTTTGGCACCGATATTTTGTGCAGATAAAGCTGATACAGTCGCAAGCATTGTAGAAGGAATAATAAAGATGGCAGTGATCATCTTTTCTACAATACCTACTGCAGCAGCATCATTTAATCCACGGCTATTCGCAATAATAGTAATGATTATAAAAGCAATCTGAACACATCCATCCTGTATTGCGACAGGAAAGCCTACTTTTAGAATATGTTTAAATACCTGAGATTGAAGATGAAGGTCTTCTTTTTTGATATGAATGTCAGAAGTACGATATTTCATTGAGATGAGTGCGATAATAACACTCACACTTTGTGACACAGTAGTTCCAAGTGCTGCCCCTATTGGTCCCATATGACATAATCCAATAAAGATATAGTCCAAAATAATATTTAATAAACAAGCAATCGCAATAATATACATTGGGCTTTTAGAATCGCCTAAGCCTCTGTATATAGAACTGATGATGTTATAGGCGGTGATGAAAGGAATTCCCATAAAACAGATGACAAGATACTGTACAGTTCCGGTCATTGCTTCTTGTGGAACATTGAGTAATACGACAAGTGGTTTTACAAAAATAAGCAACAGAAGAGTAGAAATGATAGAAATGCATGCAAAGAGTGTAATCGTATTGCCTATTGTTTTTTCTACGAGTTTATGTTTCTTTGCCCCTACCGCATGACTAATAGAAACAGTCACCCCCATAGCCAGTCCTACAAGAATCGCTGTCAACATATGCATGACCTGACTACCATTAGAAACAGCTGTAATACCATCCACCGCATTAAATTGCCCAATGATAAACAAATCAGCCATACCATAGAGTGTCTGTAAGAAATAAGATAAAAGATATGGAATCGCAAAAAATGCGATATGTTTTAATATATTTCCTGATGTAACGTTATTTTCCATATAAGTCCCCCTTTTTGTTTTTTAATATTATCACAAATAACTTAACAATATAAGGCACAAAAAAGACATGAGTACAATACTCACATCTCTAATAAATCACTTATAATGACTTTGTCATTACTCGATTTCTATAAGTTCATAATCTCTAGAACCATATCCTAATGCTTCTGCTGCTTCAATAGTATGAACACCATTTCTTGATTCAATACGTTCAATAAGATGTTCTTTACCTGGATCATCTGAAGCATAGACAAGGTCTAAACATGCCTGATCAATAGCAATAGGATCAGTAGAAATCAAAATACCAATATCTTTCATACATGGATCTTCTGCCACTGCACAGCAGTCACAATCGACTGACATATTTTTCATCACATTGATATATACAATATTATCTTTAAAATAATTATGAACAGATGATGCAGCATCAGCCATAGACTCTAAGAATAAATCATGATTTGCTGTCCATATATCTTCCGGAACACCTGCACCATGTATATATGCTTTGCCATAAGAAGATGCACAACCAATAGAAAGCTGCTTTAAAGCACCTCCATATCCTCCCATTGGATGTCCTTTAAAATGTGATAAGACAAGCATGCCATTATAGTTTGCAATATCTTTTCCAACATAGTTTTTTTGAATCACTTTACCATCTGGAATATCTAATACAAGATCTGGTCCCTCTGCATCTAACAAATCAACATTAAAATATCGTGACCATCCATGTTTTTCAATTGTCTTTAGATGTTTTTCTGTTGTATTTCTTGATCCTTCATAAGCTGTATTACATTCTACAACTGTCCCATCAAGATGTCGGATTATAGGAGCCCAGAACTCAGGTGTTAAGAAATTCTGATTTCCTTCTTCTCCTGAATGTAACTTAATCGCAATATGACCTGATAATTCTTTTCCTAACTTTTCATACATAGTAAGAACCATTTCTGGAGAAATTGTACGTGTAAATAATACTTTTGATTTCATTTATATCACCTCTAAAACAATTGTAACGTTAAACCAAGGTTTAAGGTCAAGAATTATTGAATCACATTCTATTATTTCTTATACTATTAAAGAGGTGATTGGATGACTTATACAATTAAACAAGTATCAGAAATGATGTCTTTACCTGTTTCTACTATTCGTTATTATGATAAGATGGGACTCATTCCTTTCTTAGAAAAGAATGAATCAGGTTATCGTATCTTTAAAGAAAAAGATATTTCTATGCTGCGTATTATTGAATGTTTCAAGAATACAGGTATGAGTATTTCTGAAATGCAGCAATATGTAGAAATGGTTAAACGTGGTGATGAATCATTAGAAGAACGTTATCAACTCTTTGTGAGAAGAAAAGAGATTGTATTAGAAGAAATGCGACAATTAGAAAAACAACCAGAAACAATTAACCATAAACTCTGGTATTATGAAACTGCTATAAAAGCAGGTACAGAAGATATCCATAAAAAATAATCCTCTCGTGTTACAGAGAGGATTTTTTGTATGGAGTTATTCTCCTTCTATTTCTTTAATTAAACATTCATTGCCTTGCACTAAGACAGTATTCCCACTATGACAATAAGGACATTCTCTACCATAATCGATTGTAGAATAAGTATTTTGACAGTTATGGCAGATTGTAATAGCTTCAATCCATTCATAATCAAGTGTGGAATACTTAAGCAATGGCACTTTCTTCTTATAATATTCCCAGCAGTCTACTAAATAGTCTGGTTCAATACCACTGACCTTACCTATCTGTAAAGTGACCCTACGGATATCTGTGAGACTGTTTTCCTGTGCGACATCTTCTAATGTTCTGACAATATGTACGACAATACCTAATTCATGCATTTTTATTTCTTCTTATTACGTAAGATTTTAATCTGTCTTTTTGCAGCATAAGGAAGAATGACCTTCAACTTATCTTCTGATCTTACCATATTGCTTCCTTCTGGAATATCTCGTGTAAGCTTGATTGCATCAAATTCACATTTAGTTGTACATAGACCACATCCAATACATTTATTAGGATCTACCACACTTGTACCACATCCAAGACAGCGTTTTGCTTCTGTTTGTACCTGTTCAGACGTAAATGTAGAACGTAAGTCTTTAAATGTTTCCGTCGCAAGACCCTGTTTAGTACCTGGAATCTGTCTCTTTGAATGATCAAAGTCTAAAGTAATTAAAATATCGTCCTTATCAAGCTGAGTAAACTGGTGTAAGTCTCTACCTAGAGTTAAAGAATGACCCTTATGTACATAACGATGCATTGATTCAGCTGCTTCTTTACCCTGTGCAATCGCATCAATCGCAAAGCGAGGACCTGTATAGACATCTCCTCCTGTAAAGATATCTTGTACAGAAGTCTGTAAAGTAATAGCATCCGCTTGAATTGTACCATTTGGATTTGTATTGATATCTAATCCTTCTACCGGAATAATATCCTGTCCTACAGATAATAAGACATAATCACATGGGTAACTTTCTGTTTGTGTTTCATCATAAGATGGATTAAAAGCACCTGTTTTATCTCTTAAAGAGATACATTTCTTTAATGTGATTGTATGATCCTTGATTTCCTGAGGACCCCATCCACAATGCATAGTAATACCTTCATGAATGGCTTCTTCTACTTCATCAGGGCTTGCAGGCATGTCTTTTTCTGATTCTAAACAGAATAAGTCAACAGACGCTGCACCACTTCTTAAAGCACTTCTTGCCACATCCATAGCCACGTTACCACCACCAATGACAACCACATGACCACTAAGCATATCTTTACTTTCTTCTTTATTGACTTCTCTTAAGAAATCAACTCCCGTCATAACATACTCTTCATCCATTCCAGGAATATTTAATTTCTTACCGCCTTGTGCACCAATCGCAAGATAGATGGCTTCATAGCCTTCTTCACGTAATCCATCAATAGTGATATCTTTACCGATTTCTACACCACATCTAAATTCAATGCCCATTGCCTTAAGTACTTCTATTTCTGCATCAATGACATCTTTTTCTAATCGAAATGATGGAATACCATAGCGAAGCATACCACCTGGCTTTTCTTCTTTTTCAAAGACAGTGACAGGATAACCCTTGATTCTTAAATAATAAGCAGCGCTCATACCTGCAGGACCTGCACCAATAATAGCCATCTTATGAGGATAGAATCCACCTTCTTCATTTTCACATAATGGGATATAGCGTTCTTCCTCATTAAGTTCTCTTTCCGCAATGAACTTCTTGATTTCATCAATTGCGAGAGGGGCATCCAATAATCCACGTGTACATTCCTGTTCACATCTTCTATTACAGATTGAACCGCATACGGCAGGGAATGGATTAAAGTCTTTAATAAGCTTTAAAGCATCCATGTAACGTCCAACACTGGCCATCTTGATATAGCCCTGTACAGGAAGATGAGCAGGACAGGCTGTTTTACAAGGAGCAGTTCCTGTTTCATGACAATTGACTTTGGCAGTATCTCTAAAATCAGGATTCCAATGATCTGGTCCCCATTTAATCATATCTGGTAATTCTACCTGTGGGTATTCAATAGGACCCTTCTTTGTACAAAGCTTCTGTCCAAGCTTTGCAGCTCCTACTGGACATACTTCTACACACTTACCACAGGCTACACACTTGCTGACATCCACATGTGCACGATAAGCACTTGCAGACATATTTGGTGTATTAAAGAGCTGACTTGTTCTTAAGGCATTACATACACCTGCTGCACAGTTACAAATCGCAAAGATCTTATCTTCACCATCAATATTTGTAATCTGATGCACATACCCTTTTCTTTCACATCTTTCTAATGTTTCAATAACATCTTCATAAGTACAGTAATGACCACCTTTATTTGTCTCTACAACATAATCAGCCATATCACCAACCGCAATACATACATCGGCTTCAATATCACCTGTACCTTCTCCTCGAACTCTTTGTTGCCTACGACATGAACATGGAGATAAAGCATACTTATCATACTTATTCAACCAATGAGAAATCTTTTCTACAGACACTGCTTCCTGATTGGCTTCAATAGATTTTTCTACTGGAATAACATGCATTCCAATACCAGCCCCTCCTGGAGGCACCATTGGAGTGACCTTTTCTAGTGGTAATCTTGTCATCTGCTCGAAGAAATCAGTCACAACTGGATGTTCTTTGACTAAATCATTATTCATAACCATGAATTCTGCAGAACCAGGGACGAACTGAGGCATCACATATTGTTTATGATGATCTTCATTTTCCCAGTTATATTCAATCATCCCTATATCACATACTTCTTTTAATACACGTTCAACACGTTCTTCTTCCCAGCCTGTTCTTTTAAGAATTTCTTCAAAGGACATAGGTTTGCGTACTTCAAAAAACAAACATAAATTACATTGTTCATCATTCAAGATTTCACTTAAACATTTGTATTCAGGATCATCTTCCTTAAGTTTCTTGAACTTCACTGGTATTCGATCTGTAATACGTCTTGCAAGTCTATCAATATTATCTCTATAGGCCATTGTTTTATTCCTTCCATTCTCTTATACGTGTTAAAAGGTAATCACACCAAGGCTCGATTCCTTCTCCACTTTTTGCACATATTTCAAACACCTTTGCATTCTTATTACGATAATGAATATTCTCTTTACACTTTTCTATATTGAAATCAAAGTAAGGAAGAACATCCACCTTATTAATAAGTACTACATCACATACTTCAAACATAAGTGGATACTTTAAAGGCTTATCATCCCCTTCTGGCACACTCAATATCGCAATATTTAAAGAGGAACCTGTATCAAATTCCGCAGGACATACCAAATTTCCTACATTCTCTAATACTGCAAGATCTAGATTTTCCATACCTAATTCATGTAATCCCTGTCTTGTCATATCCGCATCTAGATGACACATGCCTCCTGTGTGTAATTGTATTGTACGTACACCATATTGGCTAATAGTGTGCGCATCCACATCACTATCAATATCAGCTTCCATGACACCAATATTCACTTCATCTTTAATAGTTTCAATAGTACGTGATAATGTGGTTGTCTTTCCTGAACCTGGACTAGACATGATATTAAGTAAGAAAACACCCTTCTCTTTGCATTCCTGTCTTAATAAATCTGCATCCTTATTATTATCTTCAAATATACTCTGTTTTACCTCTATAACCTTATACATACGTAAACCCCTTTCATTAGATATTCTAATAGATTTCTTGAACTGAGTAAACAGAACAAAACAATCCTTTAACAAACCATCTTATTTGTAAGGATTTAAAATTCTAAGAGTTTGTGATTTTCTTTAAAATAGTGGTGTATTTGGTGTATAATAGCACAGGTATTCAAAGGAGAAGAATTATGATATTAGAACAAATAGATGAAAACTTATTAAAAATTGCGAATGAATCTGATGTTGTATTAAAAGACATTTATGAAAAGATTGATGATGTTTGTTTCTATAACTCAAACAGAGTTCTTTCTGCATTTATTGAGAATAATGTCAGCTATTCTGATTTTGCGGACATGAATGGATATGGCAGCTATGATTCAGGAAGAGATAAGCTAGAAGCTATTTTCGCAACTATTCTTGGATGCGAAGATGCATTAGTTAGACCACAGATCATGAGTGGTACAAATGCGCTTTATTTAACTTTATCTGCTTTACTTAAGCATGGTGATACAATGATTTCATTATCTGGAGCACCTTATGATTCTTTACAGGAAATGATTGGTATTTCAGGAGAATCTAGTCAGTCATTAAAGGCTCATGGTGTATCTTATGAACAGATTGATTTAGTTGATAATGATTTTGATGATGATAAAATCGTAGAACGTTTAAAAAAGAATGATGTTAAACTTGTAGAAATCCAGAGATCTAAGGGTTATTCTTCACGTTTATCTTTAACACTTTCTAAACTTGAACGTATTATTACTAAGATCAGAGAAGTCAATAAGGATGTTATTATCATGGTAGATAACTGCTATGGTGAACTTGTAGAAAAGAAGGAACCAGGACATATTGGTGCCGATATCGTTGTAGGGTCTTTAATGAAGAACCTAGGTGGAGGTATTGCTCCTACTGGTGGTTATATTGCAGGTAGAAAAGATTTAATCTTTATGTGTGCTGAAAGATTAACTGCACCTGGTATTGGTAAAGATCTAGGAGCTAACTTCAATATGAATAATACATTCTTCAAGGGTGTATTTATGGCTCCTAATGCAGTAAAGAATGCTTTAAAGAGTGCTGTATTTAGTGCTTATATGTTAGAAAAGTTAGGCTTCGATAATGTATCTCCAAGATATAATGAAGAAAGAACTGATATTATTCAGACATTAGAACTTGGTACAGAAGAAAACCTAGTAAAATTTACACAGGCTATTCAGAATAGTTCTCCAATTGATTCATTTGTGGCCACTATGCCTGCACCAATGCCTGGTTATCCTCATGATGAAGTAATGGCTGCTGGTACATTTACTTCTGGTAGTACAATTGAATTAAGTGCCGATGCACCTGTTGTTGCACCTTATACACTTTATATCCAGGGTGGTTTGACACTAGAATATAGTAAACTTTCTATTCTATTCGCCCTTACAAATGTTTTAAAGAAATAACACGAAAGGTCCTGATTTCATTTCAGGACCTTTTTTAACAGCTACCTTTCTGGCCGCCATCTATTCTTATAATTGTATTGTTGATGAAATTGGCTTCATCACTAATAAGAAACTTTACAAGATAAGCCACTTCTTCTGGTTTACCATAACGGTTCACCATGATTTTTTCCTGTTCCTCTTTGAGAAATTCTTCATCATATCCATCTAGTTCATTGTCTGTTCCAATGAATCCTGGTGCGATTGCATTCACATTAATATATGGCCCATATTCAAAGGCAAGATTATGTGTTAATGAGATCAATGCCGCTTTAGAGGCATCATAATCTATGCACATTGGATAGTAGGTATTAATACCATTAGTAGAAGATATATTAATAATACGTCCATACTCTTGATCTAGCATGTGTCTATACACACGTTTACTGCAATTAAATGCGCCTACGACATTGACATCCAATGTCTTTCTAAACTCATCTGCTGTCTTAAGATGAAAGAGATTGGATAAATCAACAGCCGCATTATTAACAAGAATATCAACACCACCCCATTTTTTCTCTATTAAAGAAATCATGGCATCCACTTCTTCTTCCTTTGATACATCCGCTTGAATAGTCATCACACGTACATCATAATTCTTTTTAATCTCTTCTTCTAATAAAGCCGCTGCTTTATTAGAAGTAAGGTAGTTGATCACTACATCATAATGATTTTTCGCAAGTTCTAATACGATGGCTTTTCCTATCCCCTGAGCGCCACCAGTTACAAGTACAACTTTATTCATATGTGAAAAAAGAGCTTATATTAAGCTCTTCCTGCGTATTTTCCATCAGATGAGAAGACAACGATTTCTTCGCCTTCTTCAATAAACTGAGGTACTCTTAATGTTAGACCAGTATTAGTAACAGCATCCTTAGTCTGGTTAGATGGTGCACCTTTAATAGCTGGGTCTGTCTTAGCAACAGTTAATTCAACTTTTTCTGGGATAGATACTGATAATAAATCACCTTCAAAGAACATAAGAGATGCTTCTCTTCCTTCTACGATGAAATATTTATTGAATCCGATCTGTTCTTCTGATAATTCATAAGTATCATATGTTTCCATATCCATGAAATAGTAAGTAGAATCAGCTTCATATGAGTACTGTGCTGTTTTCTTTTCAATGTTAGCAGCTTCGAATTTTGTTGAAGCGTTGAAGTTTCTGTCCTGTGTAGAACCAGTCTTTAAGTTCTTCATCTTAGTCTTTAAGATAGCAGCACCTTTACCAGGTTTTACATGTTGGAAGTCTAAAACAACCCAAGGATCACCATCAACGATTAATGTAAGTCCAGTTCTAAAATCTCCTGCAGCAATTGCCATAATAATCACTCCTGTTTCTATATGTTTTTACGTTCCTATTGTAGCAGTTTTATAGCTTACTCTCAAGTTATAGAGAAATTTAATTAGAATAAAGATAATTTTTCGTTTGTTTTCTGGTGTTCTCTAATATATTTACTCCATTTAATATAACCATAAGTTGTATTAGTGAAGTAACCAAGCTTAAGAATGAGTAATACATACTGTCCAGATAAGATGTTAATAATAGCTTCTAAAGCAGCACAGATATACCATGCAATCCACTGTTCTCTTAATCTGAAGAAGATAAATAAACCATTCGCAATACCTACTGCAGAGGCACAGGCATCAATATAAATGATCCATGTTTCTAAAGTCTTATTTGTATAGAAATCAGTTGCAATATCTAAACCACTGATGAAATAACCAACAACGACAGTCCATACAAAGATACCTACAATAACAAGTACTTCCTGGTACCCTTTTAGTTTTCTTACCATTGTTAATTCGTCTTCTTCTTCATCTTTATGCTTAGACCAGTTGATATAACTGATGATATCAATTGGAAGCCAGAAGAATAATGTAGTCACCATTGTTGCAAAACGATACATTAATACAATACACATTGCGATTTCCGCAATTTCTACAGCAACAGATACTAAGAAGTTGTAACGAGACTGTTTAGAAATGAGTAATTCACATAAGATATTTAAGAATGTATCTAAAAGATACAATAACATGATAATAATACCATTCACACCATTTGCACTTTCTTCTGGGAAAGCAACAGCGAAAATAGTAGCAAGTAACATGATGCTCAAGAACCAGCTCTTTTCATATGTTGTAAACTGCTTAGAGAATAACATCATTAAAGCCAATGACAAGCTTAAGATAAATAAAGAAGATGCAAGGTTAAAGATGTACATAGTCTTATTTGCCATGACCTGCTTATAAGAATGTTTAACTTCTTTCTGACTCACATCTTTGTGATCAAAGTATAAGTCAGTTCCATTACTTGTCTTGAATTCATAAGCAGTAATAGTCTTATTCTTTAACTGTGTATATTCTTCATAAGAATAAAAAACAACAAGCTGTTTGTCACCTTTACTATATGTAACATCACATACTGTGTTGTCTGAACTATAGTCTTCATCCTGTGTATTTCTTTTCATTACAATGCTTTGTACATAATCCACTTTACCAGGATTAGAATGCACTTCTTTAAGACCTACACAAAGAGAAATAATTGAACCTAATACTAATGCAATAAGAACAATAATTTCAGCTGTTCTTAATTTCTTTCTAGGTTCGATGTTGTTTTTAAAAAATTGAATCATACTACAAACTCCCCTTAAATTTTAAAATCAGTATTTAAAAAAAATACTTCACAATTATAATAAATAATCACTTAAAATGGTAGGTCTTTTTGTAAAGTTTATCGTATTTCTTTCAACATTTCTTCAGGTGTAATATCAAACAAGCTTGCAAGCGCTATAAGATTAGTTGTACTTGGATCAGAGGAACCATTTTCCCATTTAGAGACTGCCTGTCTAGATACACCAAGTGTTTCTGCCACAAATTCCTGAGTCATCTGACATTCCATGCGGTGCTTTTTAATCACACCTCCTAGTGTTTTTGCATACTCTTCCTTTTCTTTACGTACTGGCTCTGATTTAATATATTTTCTTAATGCGACGATAAGTAAGTAAACAACATAGATGATTACACCCCAGATAATAAGTGCAGGTATAAGCACCAGTAATAACATGAATGTATTTGTCATTTTGATTTCCCTCCTCACTAAAAATATAGCTTAATATCACTAGTTGCGCTATCAACTATCAAGCAACTAATAAAAAAAGAAGGCATCGCCTTCTTAACGCATACAAATATAAACAAGATATGCTGTATAAATAGCAAGCATCACAATACCCTGCCACTTAACAAGTTCTTTCTTCTTCCATGCAAATGCCCATACAAGAGTACTTACTGCAATTAAAATAAATGTATCAATCAAGTTTTCTGTAATAATGGCAACAGGACTAATGACCCCGGCAATACCTAATACAAGCAAGATATTAAAGATATTAGATCCAATAACGTTACCTAAAGCCATATCGATTTCATTCTTTCTTGCAGCGACAATAGAAGTTACTAGTTCTGGAAGACTTGTTCCTAAAGCAACAATAGTTAAACCAATAAGGTTCTGACTGAGTCCTAGCATAGTTGCAATAGCTGTAGCACCTTCTACGACGAAATCACCACCAAATTTAATAGCAGCAGCACCACCGACAATATATACAATACACTGCCATACTGGTAATAGCTTGATTTCTTCATCATTGTCTTCGCTTAATGCTTTATTTCTTGCCTGTAATGCTGAGTAGATCATCCATCCTAAATATGCGACAAATAATACAATAAAGATAGCACTATCTACTCTACCTAGCATACTATCTAAACCAAATACAAGTAATAAAGCCGCACAGATAATAGAGAATGGAAATTCTTTCTTTAATGTATCTGTAGAAACTGCAAGAGGTACAAATAGTGTACATACACCACATACAACCATTAAATTAAATAAGTTAGATCCTACTACATTACTGACCGCAAGAGCGTTGTTGTTACTCATTGAGGCAGTGACACTGACTGCGCATTCAGGTAAACTTGTACCCATGGCGACAATTGTAAGTCCAATGATCATTGAAGGAACTTTTAATCTTTTTGCGACAGAAGAACTTCCATCTACAAAGAAATCTGCGCCTTTAATCAATAATATAAAACCAACAACTAATATACCAATTTCCATGAAAGTATTTAACATTTTTTTATTCTCTTCCTTTATATATAAACTGATTAATAATCTATCATTTTATCATAGTGTTAGTCAATAGTATCCAACGATTGAAATATATCTATTATTCACTATAATTTCACATGTGAGATGATGATAATGACTGATTACAGGTTTGTTAAAAATCTGTTTTTGAATACCTGTTTTAGCATATACATCAATAACCTTATTAACTACTTTATCCATACCATCAGTTCGATGATTACGATAACCATAAGAATCACCTAAAACATGATTATTTTCATCTAATAAGACATAATCCACTGCCCAAGTATCAATAGACATGCTAACAGGAATCTTGTTTAATTCCTTACACTTTTTCATTCCATTTTCAAAATGATAGATTTCTTCTAGTTTGATTTTTCTCTCTTGTATACAGGCTAACATATGATGCTCACTAAAAGTTCCAATATCTACTGCAAGATAATACTAGCTTATTTTCATTTACCTCCTTTTGTTTATGTTTTCCATTGATGAGTCTATTTTATGTAAAAGAAGGACGTAAAAAAAGTCCACCGGAGTGGACTATATTCCATTTAATTCATCAAGCATTGCGCTTCTGTTTTTATATTGAACCTTCCATTTCTTAATGATTTCATCAACGATTTTATCACCACCATTAATAAATTTCATGATTCTTAACTCTTCTACAATTTGGTAATAATGCTTTCTGCTTCCAGTAGATTCAGCCTGTTTTTCAACATTTTCCCGATATATCTGAAGCAGCTGTTCAGGATATTTCTTACTAAGCAAATCGGTATATTGATGCAGCAAATATTTATCGTTACTTCTTAAGAGAACGTCTAATAGCTGTTCATATAGTTGCTCTGTTTCTAATATTTCACATAAGAACCTTCCAGGAGTAAGCTGTTCAATTATAGAGTCTCTTTCCTTGATCCATTCTTTATCAGAAAAGAGACTTCTCAGCTCAACATAATCCTCTAAATTAGTATCATTGAAAAAGAGAATCAAATTCTTTAATTCTTCTCTGTAAGCTTCGATATTTCCCTGCTTCTTATAAATATCTTTCTTCAATTTTATATTAAACTTCATACGATCTTGATTTTCATATTCAAAATCAATACATTCGTCAATATAATCTAAAGCCTTGTCATATTCTTTATTATTAATACAAGTATAGACACAGTCCATTCTAATAGGAATATATTCCCAGTACTTTTTATAAACAGCACTTATCTCCTTCTTTGATGCTTTATTCTTCTTTAAGAGTTCAAGATACTTTTTCGCAAATCCTTCAATTGCATATCCTCTATTAAAAATATCATCATGACTCTCTATGTAGTCTAACTGTTTTTTCACAAGATCAAGCTTCAGCTTTAAGAATTCTTTACCACTTAAACAATCAAAAAATATTTCAATAATCTTTTGGCTATCATAATAATCTCTCATGCTGTTAAGGTATTGTCCTAATTCAACAAAAGCTTCTAATCTTTCTAAGTCATCCATACACATAATTATATTTGCCCATTGGCTTATAATGATAACAGAAAGTGCAACCGTTTCACCTCCATTATCCTCAATATCTAGCTTATAAAATACTTCATAAGCTTTTAATAAGAATCTAAATGCGAGAGAATATTGATCCTTTTTCTTTAAAACATCAAGCCACTTATCAACAGCATCTTCATAGTTATCACAAAAATCACGGCTAAATTCATAATCGATATAATGATAACCATTACTATAAGAATCACAAACTCCCTCCAAATCATCAATCATTGTAGTCAAAGAAAATTCATTTTGTGTATATTGTTTAAAGGTTTCTACTAAATTAGGATTATCATCAAGTACTTGAATAAGAAATGATCGTACATCCTCTTCTGAAGCATCTTCAACAAGCTGTAAACTATCTATTTCTGGATGAGTCACTCTTAGTTGCCACTCATATAAAACAGCTGCCATGTGCTTACAATTATGTCCATCTAATGCATAAGGACAATCACAGGACATGCCTATTATTTTATTTCCATTTAATTTGATTTCTACATGATAAAAATCTGTCCCATTAACAACTGCTTTAATCCTATTAGAATTAATACGTAAATCTTCTACGCGATCATCAAAATAATAGTCATACCCCCTATCCAATATTCGTTTTTGAAAATAAGTTTCCCATTCCATATAAGCGCCTCCCATTTATAGTTCTATTATACTAAAAAAGACAGCATTTCTGCTATCTAATTCATTTTCTTATTCATATAAAAATAGAAACATACATTAAGGATAATACCAGTAATAGTCGCAATTGGTGCTGCAAGACCAATATAAGTAAGACTTGCATTAGGCTGAATAGACATATAATACGCCAATGGTAAGCGAACAAGAAGTGTTTGAATCAATCCCTGTATCATAACCCAGAGTGTCTGATCATGACCATTAAAGTAACCGATCATACTAAAGAGTACTGCAGTGACTAATGTTTCCAATGCAAAGCCTTTTAAGTAAGCATAACCCTGATGAATAACACCTTGTTCTGTCGTAAAGATTCCTGTTAACATATCTCCTTTAAATATAACTAAACAAAATACAGTGACACCAATAAATAATCCTATACCCATACCTGTAAACATAGATTGTTTAGCTCTTTTTTCGTTATTTGCGCCTACATTCTGAGCCACAAATGAAGCCATGGACTGCATTAAAGCACTTGGTACAAGCATCGCAAAGTTTACAATTTTACATGCTACACCATATCCTGATGATGCCTCTAATCCTAAACGATTAATAAAGGCACATAATGCAAGGAAGGAAATCTGAGTCAAGCATTCCTGCAATGTGAGAGGTACACCGATTTTCATTGCACGAATGCAGTGAGGGTTGATTTTAAAATCATGTTTATGTATTTCAAATGGGAGTTTTCTTTTCTTTAATAATCCTAAAGCGAATAATACACTACATGCCTGTGCAAGTACTGTAGCCATTGCAGCACCTGCTGCATCTAGATGGAAACCTGCTACTAAAACTAAATCTCCTACCACATTAATAAGACATGCTACTGCTACAAAAAGTAATGGAGACTTACTATCTCCTAATCCTCTAAAAATAGCTGATAATACATTATAAGCCACAATAAAGAAAATTCCACCACCGCATATTCTTACATACATAGATGTAAGATTGAGTGCTTGATCAGGTGCCTGCATGAGCGTTGAAATGGGCAATGCACATAATATCATGATGATGAATAAGAATACTGAAACTATTCCAAATAGAACTGTAGCACCACCAATTAAAGCCCCAATGTTTTCTTGTTTCTTTTCACCTATATATCTTGCGATAAGTACTGTAATCCCCATTGCAAACTGAGTGATCACAAATGTGACAAGGTTTAATACCTGACTTCCTGTAGAAACAGCGGATAAGCCTGCTGTTGTTCCAAAACGTCCTACCACAAGTAAGTCAACCGCACCATAAGCTGCTTGTAATACTAAAGCACCAAGTACAGGAATCATAAATGCGACTAACTTCTTAAAAATACTTCCCTGAGTAAAATCTGAATTCATTTATGCTTTTCTCCTTTCACACATCACTTGATAGAACTTCTCTATCGTTTCAATCATAATATCTGCTTCTTCAACAGAAATATGACTCAAACTTAAAGATAAGTCCTTGAAGAAGTCTCTATTAAACTTTTCAAATAAGGCCATGCCTTTATCGCTGATTTCTATATAAGTCACACGACCATCTTCTTTAGAAGACATCTTATTTAAATAACCCTTTTCTACCATAGAATTGACAGTACGTGTCACTCCTGGTCTAGGTAAATTTAGGGCAGAACTTAAATCTGATACCTTTACTTTTTCATGTACTTCTTGTAATTCGATTATTCTTTCTAGATAACGAATATACGAAGGAAGAACACCTTCTGGAAGATCTGGCAATAAGTCTAATATTCTTTTAGCCATATAAAAGCTATCCAGCATATCCTTTGTTTTTTGACTATTCATACGTCTCTCCTTTTAATTACCAAAGGTAATTACCTATGGTAATTATATAAATAATAAAATGAATGTCAAGCATAAGAAACATGATTTTCTCATCAATCTATCGTATTTCATGTTTTCTTAAGACAAGTTTAACTGAGAGATGATTTTTATAACGTTTCTTCATCCCTATAATCTTGGTATACAACGAAGGAGAAAAGTTATGAAAAAACAGAATACTTTAATTGCTTTATCGATTTTATCTGCTATGGGTTTAACTGCAGTGTCACCTATCGCTTTAAACAGCTTTAGTAATGTTGTTGCGGTAAGTACAGACCAATCAAGTACACAAGGTACAGTTGTGATGAATCAAGATACAGATATGAAATATCTTGATACAAATGTAGATCCTGCAGATGGAACTCTTGCAAAAAATAAATGGGGACAGTATACAGGATGGACTCGTGTGTTCAAGAATGGAGATAATGCTTCATTAAATGGACAGTATAACGATACAACTTGGAAAACTGCAAAAGGAGAATTCTCTACTCAAACAGGAACTTTAAGTAAAGATTCTCGTGCTTATTTCTTTAGAGGTTATTTCAATGTAGATAACGCAAGTGCTGTAAGAGGCATTCATTTGAATTTTGGTTATAGGGATGCTGTGATTGTTTATATCAATGGTCAGCAGTTAACTGCATTGAATGTACCTGATGAAGGTTATCGTACAAATGCGAGTGGTAATGGAAGTCATAAGGATAACATGGGTTATGGTAGTAAACAGACAAATACTAATGCCCAGACAGCTGACTTATATTTCAGAGATATCAAGGATATGTTACAGAATGGACAGAATGTAATCTCATTTGAAATTCATAAGACAGATGCCAATAGTGAAGGCTACTTCAAGATGAATGAACTTGGTATTAATCCTGATGAAAGCTTATTACCATCTAGATCAAGTTTAAAGGCTATTTCTTTATCAGTAGGTAGTACACCTAGTGAACTTAATATCAACTGGTTCTCTACTGATTCATCTAATGGACAGGTACAGTATGCAAAGAAGTCTGATATGAATGGGGCTTTCCCTGAAGATAAGGCTATTACTGTTGATGCAAAGATGAGTAAAGCTCAGGCTGATGGTTATTATTCAAATAAAGCAACTATGAGTCATTTAGAAGAGAATACAAGCTATGTATATCGTGTAGGTAATAATGGCAAATGGTCTGATACTTATACAACAACAACTAAAGCGTCTGGTAATTTCAGTTTCTTATTTGCTGGTGATCCACAGTTAGGTTCTTCTGGAGATTTAGCTTCAGATAAAGATGGATGGAAGAATACTTTAGATTTAATTAAGAAGAGTTCTTTATTCAAGAATGTGAACTTTATTCAGAATGCCGGTGACCATGTAGAAGCAGGTAAGAATGAATCACAGTATGATGCTTACTTATCTAACTATGAAGGCAGTGTTGTTTATTCAACTCCATTTGCGAATGCTGTAGGTAACCATGATAATTCTGGTACAGCCTATAATGATCACTTTAACTTACCAAATGTGTCTCAATTAGGTAATAGCGGTGAAGGTAATGCACAGGGTGATTACTACTACATCTACAACAATACTTTAATGATGGTATTGAACTCAAATAACAGATCTACAGCTCAGCATGAAGAATTCATCAAGAATACTATTGCAAAGACTAAGGATAACAAAGATATTAAGTGGAAGATTGTTGTATTCCATCACTCTATCTACTCTTCAGCATCACATGCAAGTGATAATGATATTCTTGCAAGAAGAGATACTTTAGCACCAATGTTAAGTGAAAATGGTATTGATTTAGTCTTAATGGGTCATGACCATGTTTATACACGTAGTATGTTGATGGATGGTTCTAAGGCATTAAAAGAAGAATCATTTGATAAGAATGGTCAGCCAATTCATGAAGTCACTAATCCTAAGGGACTCACTTATATTACTGCAAACTCTGCAAGTGGCAGCAAGTACTATGAATTCACAAATAACTTAACTGGTGATTATATTGCAGTAAAGAATCAGGAACATACACCAAATATCACTAAACTTGATGTGAATGATAATCAGTTAAAGATTGTGACTTATCGTACAACAGACTTATCTGTAGTAGATAATTTCACTATCAATAAGACAACAACTGATTCAGTGGATAAGACTGAGTTAGAAAATGCAGTAAATGATGCAAGCAAGATTGATAGTAAAGATTATACAGCTGATTCATTCAGTAAGTTACAGGATGCACTTGTAGCTGCAAAGACTGTTCTTAATAATAAGAATACATCTCAGGATGAAGTGAATAATGCGCTTAATGCATTAAAGAGTGCAAAAGATCAGTTAGAAAAGAAGTCTGTTGTTGTAACTCCAAGCAAGGGTAACTCATCAAATGACAAGACTCAAACTACAAATAAGAATAATGCAGTCAAAACTGGAGATAATACACAGCTTGCTGCATTAAGTTTTGCGGCTACTGTCGCTGCAGTTGCTGGTGCAACAATCGTGATCAAGATAAAGAAAAAAGAAATTTAATTAAAAAAGAGCCTGTTTGAAAAAACAGGTTCTTTCGCAAAGGAGATTCCATGTTGAAAAAATTAAGTAAATGTGATCTTCTTCTAATTATTATTACTTGTATTTTTACACTAGGTGTTTATTTTTTTCAATCACATGTTTATAGTCCTGTGGCTATTTCAAATGCTTCTTCTTTATATTATAGTAAAGCACGTGTCATACGTGTGATAGATGATCAATCTAAGCAGGATGCAACAACAAATAGATATTATGGTGTACAAAACTTATATGTAGAATTGTTAGAAGGATCTTTTAAAGATAAGAAAGTATATATTGATAATTACCTCTCTACTACACACAATGTACGTTTACAAACAGGAGATAAGTTTATTGCCTGTATTGATAATCCAAAATCAGAAAATAGTCTTATTACTGTTTATAACTATTATCGTACACCTTATATTTATGCCTTTGTAGGATTGTTGCTGATCATTGTGTTCTTAATAGGACGTTCTAAAGGAATACGTACAATCATCAGCTTAGGTTTTACTTTGTTTGCGATTATAGGATTACTACTTCCTCTTATATTTAGTGGATATTCCCCTATCCTTTCTACATTAGCAATTGTTATTATTACAACAGGATATTCACTATTTATGATCAATGGTTCTTCTATAAAAACAATAGTTGCTGTGATTGCAACTTCACTAGGTGTTCTTATTGCTGGATTATCATTCTTAGTATTAAGTCATTTGATTCATATATCAGGATTTAATACAGATCAGGCAGAAGCACTGATTCTCATCTCACAACAAACACATCTCAATATCAGTGATATATTATTCTCAGGAATACTTATATCAGGACTTGGCGCTGTGATGGATGTAGGTATGTCTCTTGCCTCTTCATTATATGAAGTACATACCCTTAATCCAACACTCACAAGAAAGCAATTATTCATTTCAGGACTTAATATTGGAAAAGATATGATTGGTACAATGTGTAATACATTAATCCTTGCTTTTACTGGTAGTTCTATGACAATCTTACTCGCATTTCTTGCTTATCAAATTCAGTATCCTCAATTAATGAATTCTGATTTTATTGCGATAGAAATGTCACAGGGTATTACCGGTACTCTTGGTATTGTATTAACTGTACCTATTAGTGCATTATTATGTAGCTTGTTATATAAAAAAGAAAGAGGCAGCTAAGCTGCCTCCAAGGATCCTCATTCTGGGGATCTTTTTTTAATTACTAAGCGTTTTTCTTCTTTAAGAAGATGTATAAGAAACCTGATACTAACATAGCACATACACTACCAAATACGAATGTATTATCACCAGTCTTTGGATTCTTATTGTTGTTGTCTTTGTTGTCTTTGTTATCTTTATCGATTACAACACCTTCAACTTTAACAAGTTTAACCATTGCATCTCTTAAGTCAGCTACAGCCTGATTGACTTCTTCCTGAGTTGCATCTTCATCTGCATATACTGCTTTAGCTGATGTTAATGCTGTTTCTACAGCCTTGAATGAATCAGTTGTATATAATTTCTTATCTAATGCTTCTGCTTCCTTAATAACTGCTGCTAATTCATCTTTATTTACAGTGACTTCACCAGGAATAGCAAGTCCTGTCTGTGAAGTTGTCTTAGTTGATGTTAATGTGTTCTGATATAATAAGTAGAACGCAGATGCTGACCAGCTGAAGTTCTTAGTATGTAAACCATCACCAGTTTCAGGGTTATAGTTTTCATGGATTGGTCCATCACCTAACAATCCCTTAGCGTTATCAAATAACTTGTATGCCATTCTCTTAGCATCTTCATTATAACCATAGTTCTGTAATGCTTCAACGCCATATAATGCCTGGTCTAACCATACAGGTCCTCTCCAATATCTAGTTGGAGCATATTTCTGGTTGTCCTTTGATGCAGTTGGGAATGGTACTAATGTATCAAACTTATCTGGAGATGTCATGTTTGCTGCGACTGCTTTTGCCTGTTCTTTAGTAGCCGCTTTAGCCCAAAGTGGTAACCATCCTTCAGTACCTTTACCACGGTTAGTTAGAAGAGTCTTTGTAGAACCATCTTCATTAGTCTGTAAGTCATAGTAGTAACCAGTCTTTTCATCATACATCTTTGTATTGATGTAGTCTGCTACTTTCTTAGCTTCTTTAGAATACTTCTTAGCATCATCTTTCTTACCTAAAACATCTGCCATAGATTTTAAGAAACCTTTTTCAGCATATAAGTAAGAGTTTAAATCTACAGATTCCTGGTTGATAACATAACCAACTGGTTTCTTGTTATCATCTCTTACAGTATAGATAAGAACTCCAGGATCCTTAAATGTTTCAGTGCTTAAACCTTCTCTGTCGAAACGAGTTGCGTTATCCATACCACTTTCCCAAGCAGCTGCTTCGATACCAGCTTCTGGACATACAACACGTTCATTGTTTTCATCATAGATATAACCATATTCATAGCTTCCATCGCTAGATGGTACACCAACGATCTTACCAAATCCTTCTACTTCTTCACCGATATAATAGCTTTCACCAGTAAGAGGGTTAGTATAGTTCTGCCAGTCATAGCATGTTTCATGAACCATTCCTCCGTATTCAGCAATACCATTCTTATCGATATCACGGTTTTTATACCACCAGTTATGATATGCAACTAACTTAGGATACATTTCTTTTAAAAATTCTTTATCACCAGTTGCTTCATAAACACTCTGAACTGCCCATGCAGCAAGTGCTGGTTTAGAGTTACGTTCGTTCCAGTTTCCTCCATCACCACCGCGGTCTTCATTCTGGTTATAGAAAATACAGTCAATGATAGCACCTTCATCCTGTGGACGAACAGCATCTTCTTTAGTGATCTGATAGTCGAATAATGCTCTAATGTTATTCTTAGCTAATTCTGGATTGAACTGTGTAGTTGCAACTACCTGTTTCCAAGAGTCCCAAGCCCACATACCAACGAACCACTTATAAGACATAGATGGTACGACTCCATCATGCTTAATTGCACCGGCTGGTGAGAACCAGTTAGTAGTTAATGTTTCCATAGACTTAACGGCAGCTCTTTGATAAGCAGTGCCTACAGCGTTCTTATTTTTGAAAATAGTATTAACATAACCCTGCCAACGAGTGTTGTTATCAGTTAAGTACTGACCAGGTTTATTTAAGATGTCTTTTACTTTTTCTCTTTCTGCAGTTCTTTCTTTATCAGTGAAAGTATAACTCTGTGTCTGATAAGTCTTATAGCTTTCATTTGCATCAATTTCTACAGAATTCTTCTTATTAATAGTATAAGAATGCTTATCTTCTGCAACATTTGTTTCTAGGTCATTTTCGCCTAATGTCACGTCAAATGAGTTCTGATCTGTTGTCATATAACGCCATGTATAACGTTTAGTTTCAAAATTCACTTTCACGCCATTTTCGTCTTTTGCGAAAGTAGTACCTGTCTTATAGTCTGCTCTTGTTTCTTCAGGACTATAAGTATACCAAGTAAATAAGTGACCATCCCAAGATAAATCAAGAGTTAATTTACTATTAGTGTTATTTTCGATTTCAGTTTCGATTAAAGCTGTTCTGTTAGTGGCAAAGATCAATTTTAGCTTTAATGTTAAATCATCCATCTTGTAAGTCTGTTCTAGTCTTCCTGGATAATAAACGAAATCTGTTTTTGCTTTAGTTAAATCAACCTTTTCTTTTGTCTCACCATTTACTTTTTCTAAGTTGATCTTATTAATTGAGTCAGATAAGTTAAATGGGTATTCTTCTGCGACACAAACAGGACCAGCGAACCCTCCATACATCTTGTAAGCTGCTTCTGTTGTTTCAGGTAAATAGTAACCATGCCAAGCACCCTGATCTGAGAAGTTGTTATAGTCGTTTGTATCATAAGTTCCATAAATCTTTTCAGTTGGGACAGCTTTTACATTTAATACATTGCTAAATTCAGTTAAATCTTTAGAGCTTCCTACAGCGGAGATAGGTGACAATGTTCCGCCAACAATCACTGTTGCAACACTTAATGCTGCAATGTTCTTCAAGACTTTTTTTGCCTTCATATATGTGTATTCCCTTCTATTATTATTTTTTGTAAAGAGGTCAGTCTATTTTTATGACGCGCGCTTTTCAGAAAAAAAGGATATAACATATACAAATAAGGTGCGTTATTTGAATTCATTATGTCCCTTGTTGACTACGTCCGTCTTTTACAAGTCTAGTATAAATTTGAAAACGATTACCGTCAATAAATCGTTTTATATTTCAAACAAACTTCGAAATAGATTGTATACATTGGTATAAATCATCTATTTTTTATCTTATTCGCATGCAGAATTTGTTTTTATCAGTATTATTTTGCTCTTTATTTAATTGTGGAGGGTTTTGATAATTAAATGTATGGTATTTTTAATTTTCTTTCTACCATATATATTTTCGCATTATTTTTGTACATATTATACATTATCCTAATTATTATTCATTTTCTTTGTTCATATTATAAAATCAGTAATTTTAATAGTGATGTTTGTAGTATTTTTACACGAAATATTCTTATATTCAAATATTATAATTGTTCCTATTATAATACAATATGCGAAAATCGCAAATATAATCCTTTATTTTGCGTTTAAGACAAACAAAAGCAACTTAAATTATTGATAGAAATATATATTCAATCAATAAATTAAACATTGAAATTACACTTCAATATAAAAACACATACAAATGTATGTGTTCAAGCGATCATGTTTTATTTTGATAATAATGCATCATTTCTAGATAAGAGATAGACACAATATTGGTTCATGCTGATTCCTTCTTTTCTAGCATGCAGAGCAAGTGTTCTATGTAAAGTCTTAGGAATTCTCAATTTGAATTGTCCAGAATAATCTTCTATGCTATCTGGTTCATTAATCTCAATACCTTCTTCTAATGCTGCTTCAATCCATGCTTTCTTTGCATCCTTTGCATTATTCATAGCATCTTCTATTGTATCTCCACAAGTGATACAACCTGGAAGATCAGGATAAGAAACTACATATCCACCTTCTTCTTGATCTTCTACTATTTCTAAACGATAAGGTAAGGCCATATAATCATTGAGTGTTTTCATTATTCTTCTCCTCTTTTTCTACAATTAATCTTACCATTTCAACATATACTCTTTTTATTGGTTCATGTTTAGGTATTGTTATAGGCATACATCCTTTCTTCCTGAAAGTATAATGACTGCTTCCTCCTTTAGGATTATTCATTACATATCCATAACTCTCCAATACTTTTTTTAATTCAGAAAAACGTAACTCTTTTGATAAAGTACTAATCTTCAAAATCAGTTTATCCCATTTTGACATGTTTCATTTCTCCTGTTCTTATTATAATATGGTGTCGTATATGGTGTCAATCATATAATAAATCCACTCTATATACACTTATACTACAAAAAAGAGACAATATCTTACTTCTCAACTAAAGAAAGTATTTCTCATGGTTAAGTCTATCACAAAGAAATATCACATAGGGTTACCTATATCATAATAGGACCTATCTCTGATGCACCTTACTCTCAGAACGCTTCAAGTGAAATGCATCGTAATTATGTCATTACTATTTAATCTAAAGATGAATTCAATCAGTTCTTGATAAAAATATCGCATATCTAATGACATTTATCAATTTCTGTCTGAACAGAGAAATCTTCGCCTGAAAATTGCATAAAGAAGTTATACGTTTACCCAAAAGGTGGCAGAGTCATAGGTTCCTATCACTTCAGATACACGTATACAAAAGGCTGTACAATATATTATCCAGAGTACAGACGTAAAAACTCCTGACTATTAAGCCAGGAGTTTTTTTAGAGTGTTGAATTTTTATAGCTAGTTACTAAGCTCTGACCTTCTTCTTACGAAGTACAAATGCACAACCAACTAATAATGCAAGTGAAGCAATTGCAGCGACTAATGATGTAGCTACATCAGTTAAGTCACCAGTCTTAGCTGTACCCTTCTTATCATCAGTTTTAGTTGTTACTGTTGTAGTATCTTTTTTATCTGAATCAGATGGGGTAACTGTAATATTTGGTTTTTCTGAATCAGATGGCTTTTCTGGTTCAGATGGGGTTGGCTTTTCTGGTTCAGTTGGTGTTGTTGGTTCAACTTTCTTAACTGGAGAAGTCATCTTCCATAACTGTGTTCCATAGAATGGGTTAGCTGTACCAATAGCCATCCAGTCATCACCTGTTGCGAAAGCACGTAGACCATGGTTATATGGATCACCAAAACCATTTGTAGTAATTGTTGTGAATGATTCACCATCAGCTGATGTATACATATCAAAACCACGCTGAGCTTTAGATAAATACTTTAATACCTTACCAAATGCGATTAAGTTATCTTTCTTAGTGATTGTCATGAAATCTTCAAATAATTTCTTTAACTTTTCAGGAATCTGGGAAGAAATCTGTGTGTAGTATTCATATACTTCAGCATATTCATCTGCGAATTCCTGAGAACCTTTTTCATCTAAAGAAGATGATAATGGATCTAATCCTGAAACCATAGTAATAGCATCATTTGATGCTTCATCACTTAAGCTATTCGCTTTAATTGAGCCATCTTCAAGACCATTCACTAAAGCTTTTACCTGATCATCAGAAAGTGTAACAGTTTCTACATCATCATTATCTAATGAATATGCTGATGTGCTATATCTTTCTGTGGCAGTTTCAATCGCTTTTTGTACCTTTTGAGATGCAGTTAAGTTACTGTTATCTTCTTCCTCAGAATCTGTTTCAGCAATTGGCTGAGTTGGATATTTAGTGTTCTTACTTAATAATAATTCAATAAATACTTTGAGATAGTTAAGCTGTGACTTCCATTCTTCTTTAGACATATTCAATAGATCACCATTTGTAAACTGTCCGATAGGCTGTAATAAACTGCTGCTATCAAATGTACCAAAATACATTTTGCCATCAAATACAGTAGACTGCCAGATATACTGATTTTCATGATGTCCAAATCCAGAGCCAAGTCCTGAAATACCACCATTAGGGAACATCTTAGTAGCATCACCCACAACAAGTTCCATGTTTTCATCCTTATCCATACGATAAAGACTTACAGACTGTTCTAAGTTCTTAGCCAAGAATTCTACATTCTTTTTAAATACTAAATCTTCTAATGCGATTTCGATATCTTCATATTCACCAATATAAAGATGATCGTTGTATACTAACATGTTACATGCACCAGCACGTGTACGTTCAGGATCGACACCAAATGTATATTTAGCACCATCTGCTTTATCACCTACAACTGGTCTCCATGTCCAAGAGCCATCTGCTTTTTCTTCACCACATACAATCGCAAAAGACTGCATTGTATGTTCATCAGGTTTGTTTTCTGGTGTACCAGTACATAAAGCAACATAAAGCTTGTTATTGAATTCCACCATTTCCCAGATAGAACCACCATAGATGCTATCTGAATAATGATATGCAGGATAGTCAAATAAATCCTTCTTAGTTGCAATCTTCTTGAATGAAGACTGACCTGCTGATGGGTCTTTAGACTTTAAGATATAAGGTCCATCAACACCAACACAGCTCGCAATGAATTCACCGTTGAATTCTGTCATACCACGGATACCAGTACTGATACCTTCTTTGTATGCAGCACCTAGTTCCTGTGGAGTAATACCAGTGTAAACACACTTGATATCATCTGTCTTAGGATCGATGCAATAAATGCTAGGTAAACCAGATTTTGCACCTTTATTACGTACAGAACCACAGAAATAAAGTTTATCCTTATAACGCATAGCGTTTCTGAAAAGTGGTCCTTTACCATTTAAAGACATGGACATTAATAATTTGGTTTCGCCAGTCTTAACGTTCACTTTCACAAGAATACCATCAGAATCTTCATCTGCAGTACCATCTTCTTTTTCATGTCCATAGAAGAATGTTCCATTGAACATTGCTTTAAGTGCAGCAGTCATAACATCCTTGTCGAAATTATCACCAAGAGTAGTATCCATTAATGTTAATGTATTACCCATTGCTGCATAACAAGTACCAACATACATCCAATCACCATAGGATGCTGCAGACCAAGCATAGCTCTGTCCCTGATCACCTTGACCTATTGCACCATTTTCCCCAGTGATACCAACATTTCCACCACCTAGGTAATCAACAATACCATCAGGTGTAGATACTGCTTTATCCGGATGAGATAACTTAGCAAAAGTATAATTCCCCTTGCTGTAAGTTACCTTTGGTTGAAATTCAGAAGTATCTCCAGCTGCACTTACAGCAGAAGTACTAGAAAACGCAAGTGTAAGTGCTACGAAAGTTGCCCCAAATTTCTTAAATAGGCTTTTATTCATAATTTTCCTCCTCAACATATATTGTTTTTCATTCCGTTCAGTCAGCAATTTTATCATCAATATTTTTAGATGTAAAGCGTTTGAAAAATAATACAAATTGTACAAAATGACCTATTTGTACAAATAGTTACTTATAAGTATATCGTTTATACATGTTACTATTTTAAAATCAATATTTAACTTAAGTTTTTTAGACAAAAAAGATTGTCTATTTCATTTAAAATCAACAATATTCGTCATTTTGTTTCACTAATACTCAATTATCTTTATTAGTACTTTTCTTTAATTATTTTTACTCTTTTGATACTAGTATTATTTAGTTGCAAATTTTAATACTTTTTTTAGCATTATCATAAATGAATGCAGGATGAATGATGCAGTATTCGTCATGATATTAAAAAAATCGTGTAAATCAATTTTGTTCACACGATTTTTTTTATAGTTTCAAACAAACCTTTAATTAGATTTGCGGCAATAATGCGACTTGAAGTTTTTTTATTGAATCATCTTTAGAATTTTTTCTAAAAGTACCATAAATATCCCAATGATAGGGCTCTTCAAATGCAATAGCCTTTAATCCTGCTGGTGCTTCGTCTTCAAATTTTGGTGAAATCGCAATTCCTATTTTTTGTCTACATAAATGCATCAAGGTTCCGCCATCCATGGTTTTTGCTTTTATGTTTGGAGTAAACCCCTTTATTTTACAGGCTTTAATGAAATCATTATATATATGAAAACTCTCATTCATTATTATAATATTTTCATCCCTCAGCATATCTAGAGGGATTTTTTCCTTCTCATAATAAGGATGTCCTTCATATACATATAAAACAAGATTACATTGACATAATTTTACTTGTTCTAAATTAGGATAATCATGTAGTCCAACAACAATACCATACTCAATATCATAATTAAGAAGCTTATTTATGACTTCTTCATTACTGTACTCACTCCATTCTACATGAAGAGTTTTATTTGAGTTTGCAAAATCTAATATTGTCTTAAGTTGAATAGCCTTTAAGATACCACTTGCACAACCAATTCGTAAGCGATTTATTCCGTTATTAAGATTATTTATTTCAGTTTTAATATGAGCATCCTGCAAAACTAATTCTTTGCTCCAGTCATAAAATAATTTTGCACTATCTGTAGGAATAACACCATTTTGAGAGCGAACGAAAAAAGTGGTGTTATACTCGTGTTCAAGATTCTTGATGATTTTACCAAGACCTTGTGCAGAAATAAATAAATGTTCAGCTGCTCTATGCATACTATGCATTTCATATACTTTCTGAAAATATATAAAATTCTTTATATCACCCAATTCAAATCACCAGTCATCTTCATATCATTATTAAATATGGTTAGCTACTTCGAATGCATCCCAGATTGCATACATGATGTTGGATACTTTTTTTGCATCTCCAAGCAAATAAAGATCAGGAATATCAAACTGAAGATTATTATAAAGTGTATTCTCTTCTTTATATCCAACTGAAAGGATAACACTATCACTCATAATAGTCTTGCTACCTTCTTTAGTATCTACTTTCACTTCTCCATTCGCAAATTCTGTAACCTTTGCACCTGTGATAATTTCTACTCCATTAAATGGTAGCAATGCTTCCAACATTTCTTTATTCGCAGCACAAAGTGGACCATTTACAGCCATTACCTTATCTAATGCTTCAACAATTGTAACATGAATTCCATTCTGCGCCAACCACAAAGCAGTTTCACAACCTACAAGTCCACCACCTACAACGACAGTTTTCTTGCCAGCATCCTTCTGTTTCAATAAAACTTGTTCTGCTGTATAAGTATGTGAATCATCACCCAAAGAGAATACTTTTGGCTTAGATCCTGTCGCAAGAATCACAGTATCATAATCCATAGTTTTAATTTCTTCTTCATTAAGTTCCGTATTCAAATGAACATGTACGCCTAAACGATTTAATTCATTTGTATACCAATCTGCTAATGCAATATCATCTTCTTTAAAATCAGGAGCTCCACCTGGAATTAAATTACCGCCAAGTCTGCTTCCTTTTTCATAAACTACTGGTTGATGTCCTCGGATAGCTAATACACGTGCAGCTTCACAGCCTGCAACACCACCACCTACAATCAACACTTTCTTTTTCTTTAAAATAGGCTCGTATGCATTAACACGCTCTCTAGCTGCCTGTGGATTTACAGCACAATTAAGAAGAGAATATGAAGCAACTCTTCCCATACATCCTTCATGGCAAGAAATACATGGACGTATCTGTGTGATCTTACCACATCTTAATTTATTACAATAATCTGGATCTGCTAGTAGTGGTCTACCTAGATCAATAACATCACATTCACCATTTTCAATAGCTTCTAATGCCATGTCTGGATTATCCATACGGCCTGCACAGAATACTGGGATATCTACTACTTCTTTTACCATTTTGCAGTATTCTCTGTAAAGTCCTTTCTTTTGATACATAGGAGGATGATTCCACCACCAGGCATCATATGTTCCAACATCAGTATCCAACGCATCATAGCCATAGCTTTCAAGTAATTTAGCAGCTTTTAAGCCTTCTTCTGTGTCTCTGCCCTTTTCTTCAAAATCTTCTCCTGGTAATGCCCCAACACGCCAATCTTTTATCATACTTTTTACACTAAAACGAAGTGTAACAGGGAAATCATCACCACATGTTTTTTTAATTTCTTCTACTATTTCCTTTGCAAAACGAAGTCTGTTTTCAAGAGAACCTCCATATTCATCAGTTCTTTGGTTAAACATTGAAATCGCAAATTGGTCAATTAAATAACCTTCATGTACAGCATGAATCTGCACACCATCAAAACCTGCTCTTTTTGCATGAAAAGCAGCTTCACCAAACTGTTTTACAATAGCATGAATTTCATCTACAGTAATGGCACGACAAGTCTTATCTAACCAGCGATGTGGGATTGCAGATGGTGCAATGGGTGGAATATCACCTACATTTGTAGGAATAGTCACACGACCAAATCCTCCTGATAACTGTAAAAAGATTTTACTTCCATATGCATGAATTCGCTCTGTCATTTCTCTACTTGTTTTCACAAAGTTAACAGGCTTATAAAGTGGATTAGGAACAGTTGAAGGGTCCTGTTTTTCCACAACTTGATCAAAAAATGTGACACCTGTAATAATAAGTCCAGTTCCACCCTTTGCTCTTTCTACATAATAATCAATGCCACGCTGGTTCCAGCCGCCATTGGCATCTGCAAGACCTAAAGGTCCCATTGGAGCCATCGCAAATCGATTTTTAATAGTTATACTTCCAATTTTTATTGGACTAAATAATTTTGAATATTTCATAAAATTTGCATCCTTCCTTGTTATTTTATTCTCATGACTACATGATAACATATGTCTTTAGGACTTAATATCAATGAAACGTTTACAGTTATAAACAAATATTTTCTACATACTACTAAAGGTATCAACCTGTAAAAAAGTTGATACCTTTATAAGGTGTGGCATAAGCCACATATTTAATGAATAAACTTTTCATGATATTTATATATGTTTTGTATCTGAAGCACATAGATTGTGTTAAACATAGAAAGGCAAAAACACATTTTGGCGGAAGTTCAATATCTAAATTTTCATGTGTGGAGTCGATAACCGCATTTTGTTCCGCATCAAACTCCAATATCGGATTTCATTTTTAAGGATACTTATTTTTCTATCTCCTAGTATTTATCATTTTACTCTAAATCAATCCAATATCTTTGTTCTACTTTGCCGTCCTCTTTTTGTTCATTTTCCAATATTCCACCGTTTTTTATAATAGATTTCGCAGAACCAATATTATCTTTATCACACACCATCAAAACTTTCTTGATTCCAAGCCTTTTGCATTCTTCTAAGGCAAGCCCAACCATTTGAGTAGCATATCCTTTTCTTCGTTCAGATGGTCTGATTCCGTCGCCAATATGACCTCCGTGTGCCAAAAGATATTCATTTAAGTAATGCCTAATATTTACCGCACCAACAATTATGTTTCGTTCCTCATCTAAACAGAAAAATGTCGAGTCAGGAACCAATCCACTTTTAGGCTCGCTGGTTTCCAAATTACTCAAATAATAATCAAAATCATCGTAGTTGTTTTTGAAAATAGCCCCTGGTGAACAATTCACTTCATGAGTATCGTTATATTCTTTCCATTCTTTGAGCATCTCAATGATTTGCTCCTTATATTCGTAACTTCCTTTTATCAGTTTAATTTTCAACAGAATCACCTCTCCAATTTACATTTACTCAATAGGAAAATTATGTTATTTCATTTTATCCATAATTATACACAAGCCAACATCATTGTAAAGCAAAAAGCTCTTAGCCATGAGTTTCATACCCACAGCTAAGGGCTTAGTTTATAATATGGATTCGTTCAGAGCCAAGCGAATGCTGCGAATACATGCGTTGAGTGCTTGCACTCATAAACATATATTTGCATATATTCATTTGGTGGATACGCCACAACGAAGAAATATTCAATATTTCCGAGTATGGCTCTAAACGCTTTGTTACACAACCGCCTGTCAATCATTCTCTAACCATAAAACCACTGGATTACAAGAATAATGGCTCTTATGCAACTGTTATCAATTTGTTATCAAAAGACGTTTGAAAGTGCCGCAAACCCGCATAAACACTGGTTTTTACGATACTACAACTTACTCAAACTCAATAGTTCCAGGTGGCTTAGATGTAATATCATACATTACTCTATTCACACCACGTACTTCATTGATGATTCTATTCATAGTCTTATTTAATACTTCATAAGGGATTTCAGCTGCTTCTGCAGTCATGAAATCAACAGTATTAACAGCTCTTAATGCAACAGCATAGTCATAAGTTCTTTCATCACCCATAACACCTACTGACTGCATATTAGTTAATGCTGCAAAATACTGACCGATAGAACGATCTAATCCAGCATTCGCAATTTCTTCTCTATAAATCGCATCTGCATCCTGTACCATACGTACCTTTTCTGCTGTGACTTCACCAATGATTCTAATACCAAGACCTGGTCCTGGGAATGGCTGTCTGAATACTAAATATTCTGGAATACCTAGTTCAAGACCAACTTTTCTTACTTCATCCTTGAATAAGTCTCTTAATGGTTCAATGATTTCTTTGAAATCTACACAATCAGGTAATCCACCAACATTATGGTGAGACTTGATCACTGCTGATTCTCCTCCAAGACCGCTTTCTACAACGTCTGGATAAATAGTACCCTGTACTAAGAAATCAACGGCACCAATCTTCTTTGCTTCTTCTTCAAAGACTCTGATGAATTCTTCACCGATGATTTTTCTCTTGCTTTCAGGTTCAGTCACACCCTTAAGCTTAGAATAATATCTTTCCTGTGCATTGACTCTGATGAAGTTTAAGTCATAGCTGCCATCTTTACCAAATACAGCTTCAACTTCATCACCTTCGTTTTTACGAAGTAAACCATGATCTACAAATACACAAGTTAACTGATTTCCGATAGCCTTAGATAATAAGACTGCTGCAACAGAAGAGTCAACACCTCCAGATAAAGCACATAATACTTTACCATCGCCAACTTTTTCTCTGATTGCTTTAATAGATTCTTCTACGAAAGAATCCATCTTCCAGTCACCAGAACATCCACATACATCGATTACGAAGTTTCTTAACATCTTCTTACCTTCTGCTGTATGTAATACTTCTGGATGGAACTGAATACCATAAAGGTTCTTTTCTCTGTTTTCACATGCTGCAACTGGGCATTCATCAGAATGTGCTACAGATTTGAAACCAGGAGCTAAAGCTGAAATATAGTCATTATGACTCATCCAGCATACTGTCTTTTCAGATACATTTGAGAATAATGGTGAAGTTGTATCAACAACGATTTCAGTCTTTCCATATTCTCTAGTAGGTGCAGCTTCTACATTACCACCTAATACATACTGCATTAGCTGAGCACCATAACATAAGCCAAGCACTGGAACACCACATTCGAAAAGTTCTTTTTCGCATGTTGCAGCTCCTTCCTCATAGCAGCTATTAGGACCACCAGTTAAGATGATTCCCTTAGGGTTGAGTTCTTTAATTTTCTGCATAGCAACCCTATATGAATAGATTTCACAATATACGTTGCTTTCACGAACTCTACGCGCTACGAGCTGATTGTATTGGCCACCAAAATCAATAACCAGTACTAATTCTCTCTTCATAAGTTCTCCTTTACTAATTATTTATTAAAATACTTCTTTAAGCACAATTGTCTGAGTACGATCAGGTCCAACTGAGAACATTATCACTGGGCAGTGAATAAGTTCTTCAATCTTCTTGATATAGTTCTGAGCATTGACAGGAAGTTCTTCAAATGAAGTGACATTTGTGATATCTTCCTTCCAGCCTGGTAATTCTACATAAACTGGTTCTACTCTTGCTAATTCTTCAATTGTAGAAGGTAAACCATGAATTTCTTTACCATCTAACATGTAAGCAGTACAAATCTTAATAGTATCTAAACCACTTAATACATCTAACAACATTAATGAACATCCAGTTAATGAAGCCATTCTTCTTGACTGGTTAACAACAACTGCATCGAACCATCCAATTCTTCTAGGTCTCTTAGTTACTGTACCAAATTCATGACCTGCATTTCTGATATAATCACCTAATTCACCTTCAATTTCAGTAGGGAAAGCACCAGAACCAACACGAGTAGTATAAGCCTTAATAACACCTACTACATCAGTTAAATAAAGAGGACCAATGCTTGCACCAGATGGTACACCATTAGCACCTGGGTTAGAACTTGTTACATATGGATAAGTACCATAATCAATATCAAGCATAGTACCCTGAGCACCTTCAAATAAGATCTTCTTCTTTGCCTGGAATGCTTCATCTAAAAAGATACCAGTATCACAAACCATAGGTTTGATTACTTTAGCATATTCCTTATATTCTTCAAAAATTTCTTCTGCAGTACATTGTAATCCAGGATACTGTTTCTTCTTGAATGCTAATGTTTCTTCAAGTCTCTTCTTAAATAATGGTTCATTAATGAATTCACCAATACGAATACCGATACGGTCATATTTATCTACATAAGTAGGTCCAATACCTTTCTTAGTTGTACCGATACTTGCAGCACCACGCATTTCTTCTTCTAATTCGTCAATTTCAATATGATAAGGTAAAGTGACATGTGCACGATCTGAGATGTGCATCTTATCAGTCTTGATACCTGCATCATTTAAATACTTCATTTCTTCAAGTAAAGCTTTAGGATTGATAACCATTCCGTTACCTAATACAACTTCACCCGTTGTAAAGATTCCGCTAGGAATAAGTCTTAAGGCAAATTTCTGGCCATTAAATTTAATAGTATGCCCTGCATTATTACCTCCAGAATATCTCACTACTAGATCTGCCTGCTGTGCAAGATAATCTGTAACCTTTCCTTTTCCTTCGTCGCCCCACTGGCTTCCAACAACAACGACTCCTGCCATTTATGTTCATCCTTTCTTTCATTAAAATACAACTATATTATAGAGGATAAAGAACATTATGTAAAACATAAAACTCTCGTTAAATCAATGAAATTATGTGAATAAGTGCTATAATCAAATCACACGAGGTGATTTGATGAAAAAACTAGCAGTTCTATTTCCTGGAATTGGTTATCATTGTGATAAACCACTCCTCTACTACTCTAAAAAATGTTTATCAGCCTATGGCTATGAGATCATTGAAGTGAACTATAAACACTTTCCTCATATGAAAGATAAAGATGAATTAATTAAGCAGGCTGAAGATATTGGTTATAAGCAAGCTGAAGAAATTCTTAAAGATATTCCATTTTCTACTTATGATGAAATCCTATTTGTATCAAAAAGTATTGGTACTGCCATTAGTGCACGTTTCAATGAAGAACATCATGTGAATGCGTATTCTATTTATTTCACACCACTTGTTGCAACTTTCAAGTATAGCTTAAATGGTATTGCCTTCCATGGTACAAATGACCCATGGGCCAAGACGAATCTCATTCAATGTGCATGTGATGAAGCACATATTCCACTTATTCTCTATCGTGATGCAAATCACTCATTAGAGTGTGGAGATGTGCTTGTTGATATTTCTAATCTTCATGACATCTTTCTTCATGTCATAGAAGCGATTCAAACAGTTTATCCACTATAGGGGTAAACTGTTTTTTAACTGACTACTCCCACGGGCAAGCCCGTGGGGTTCTGATTGCCAAGTGTAGCTTGTACTCGTACATCATTTTCAGACTTTGGAGTTATAAGTGTAAATCTATTTGAATCAGAACTTTCATTACCAAGCAGTCCAGCGACCACATTAACGGTAAATTTCTACTTTCGTAAGGAAGTATAATCAATCTCCCTGAATATGTTTTACGCTATCTTAATTCCGCTATTTAATACCTTGATCTCGTTAACCTTAATCCATTCGATTAGGGCTTTTTCTTTGTTGTAACACTTATCAAATTCAGAAATGCATTTGCTTTTATCTATATCTTTGGTTCTGTAGTCGTAACAGTATAATAGGAATGATGAATACCAGTCTCTTTGTACCTCAGTACCATCTTGCAGCTTATACATTCGGTCAGATAATCTCTTTTTAATATAGTCATCAACAGTATGATCATATTGACTTGCTCTGTAATCATTAGATACTTCAATATATATACCACCTGATACCTTGAATTTCTGTTCTACAGCAGTTTGAAACCCAGAAGGACATCTATTCTTTATAGACTTGCCAAAACGCTTTTTCCTATTAAACTTGCCTTTACTATTGATCGTAGTTTCTTTGGCTCGTCTCATAAGCTTGCCTGCATTTTTAGGTTCAGTGATAAATACATCTCCAAGACTTCTTAAATGGTTAGCGTCTTCATTTATTGCAAGCTGTCTGTTTATGGCATTGATGCGACATAATTCAGAGTGCTTTGCTTTCAGCTTCTTATAATGATTTGAATATCTCCAGGTTTTACGGCCTTTTTTAACAGTACCATCATCATTATAATTCTGTGGATTAGTTGCACGTCTTGACCTGTCCATAGCACGGTAAAGCAGACGTTCTTTTCTCTCAGAAGTCTGAATACTGCTGCCACGCTCTGAAAGATTCTTCAAGCCCACCTCAGTATCAGATGTATAAGCAACAGTCTGTGTACCAATATCAGCACCGATGATTCCTTTGCCATATTTATGTCTTGGATTGCCATGCTTGTCATATTTTGGCTTCGCTTTACCCTCGATAGTAAGATGCAGGTATACTCTGTATTTACCTCTTATCATCCTGGGAACAAGCGTAGCATAGCATGGTCTGTATGTATCTATGCAACAGCCATCTTTAATAAGAGTGTTGACAGCCCTGTCATCCAAGATCTCAGATTCGGAAAGATATGATAAAACAGCATCTACTTCATCCTGTTGAAATCTATCATTTATTTGTATTCCAAATACCATCCTGCCAAGTTTGAAATGAAGTTTATTATCTGTAACGGATATAGGTATACCACAATTTATCTGCTTTGCACGAATACAAGGCAGTTCTCCATATTTTGAGAAATGAATGGCATTGCCATTACCATATAGGCATTTTTCAATACCACGCCATATATCTTCGGCTTTAGTCAGAGCAAATACAGCATCTACACCATATTTCTTGCCTATTGGAATCATGGACGTTCTGCAGTATTCCCATGTAATATTATAATCTTTCTGCATTTCATTAAGTTGTTCAGCATAAGTTTTTCGTTTAGCCTTATCTTTAGAATCACCATAAAGAAACAGTAATTTACGGTATCTCTTTGTACGCATAAGCTGGTCATAATTCTTTCTCATAAGACCAACAAGTTCGTTACCTGCTTTTCTGATCTTATTCGAAAGCTTTGCAACTTTTTGTATATCAGAAGAAGACATATCGGTTTCTACAGCCAGGATATGCCTGTCAGAAAGTTTATGAAATTTTTTAAGATGTTTTTTATGTTCTTTATCAGTTATCATTTTTCTGCTCCTTAATATTATCTTAATTACTGTAGATACAAAATATCCTCTAGACCATAAAATACCGCATCCTGCATAGAATTGTATTAATTGTGGAAATGCCTTGAATAGTTCAATAGCACTTATATCTTTAAAAGTCTCTACAACATCACAGGAAACAGCAGTTTGTGGTACATCTACAAAGACATGTATATGGTCAGGCTTCACTTCAAGAGCCTTAATGTGGTAATAGATTTTTTTGTTATATCTGTTTCAATATTTTCTCTACATTACCTTTTAATACCAGAAATATGAATTTAGAATACCTGATGATGTGATACTGTATCAGATATTTTCAATACGCAGCAAGTCAAGAAATATAATACTCTCTCCTTCCTCAACAGAATAGATACGTGCAGGGTTTTCAAGTTCTTTTTTCCATCCAGTAGGAATGGAAATATTTATTTGTATGTTGTCACTTTTAGTTCATGCCATTACTTTTTTCACAACTTGAATGATATGCTGAATTATTAGGATTGCACTGTTCTGCATGGTTATTATTGTTCGCTATATGTGCAGCATTATTAGGATTTTTCTGATTACAGTGATGGTTGTTTTGTTGTATGTGTGTTTATATCATAGTTGCATTTCTAATTCGTGTTCAGAGTATTCAGGTGACAATTCCGCAAAATCAAATGTATATTCATCTTTTACCGCAAGCTTAGCCTGTACACTTTGCTCTACCGGAAGCGTTAAATCAAAATTCGTCTGATTCAACAAATATTTCTCATAGGTCTGTGCTTCGATAAAATTAGTTAAGATGCGTTTTGTCCATCCATATCTTTTCACCATCTGAATGTAAAATTCCCTTTGCAAATCATCCTTACACTTTTCCATAATAATGATGTTATTGCTCCAGCTAATTTCTCGCACCAATGGTGCGAGTTTTTCAGAATCACGGTAAGTTAAATAAAAATTACGCATTCGCCACAGATTGGCTGCTGAATATCCCTTTGCTCCGGGAAACTCTTTTTGCAATTCTGTTGAGAGTACTTGAACAATTGATTTTCCCCAATCATTTTCTTCCTGCTGTCTATAAATTTCTTCTCCAATTTCCCAATACAAATTTACAGTTTCTGAATTGATTGATTTCAGAACCTGATACTGCTTTTTATGGATCAAATCTTTTAAATCATCCACAAGTGGTTCATATCCCACAATTTCATTCTTTCCCATGCACTTCTCCATTTCTCGCACCACTAGTGCGAGTTTTATAATTCAACCAGTTTCCCATTCTGAAAATAATAAATATTTTCTTTCTTATATCCATAGCTTGAATCAGGAATGCTTATATGCGGTTCAAAAGTAAAATATTCTACATCACTTATCTTTTGAGTATTACCCTTTTCTATATATACACGTTCATTCTTATCTTTCACAATTGAATGTCCTAAGTTTCCCAAAAAATCGAGATTAACGAAACCTTCCTTCAAAATAATCTCATTAATATGATAATAGAGTTCTTCAAATGTTGTTTCTTTGCTCACAAACTCCATTAATTCATGGTGCAGTCTGTCTTCCATTGCCAAGCCGTTTTTCCACTCTTCATTGGAAACTTTACATCTATCTACTACCACACCATTTTCAAGTATTATTGTTCTGGCATAGTCTCCCCAGATATTTCCACACTGAGGGCTTAAATCAATTGTCACAATATCGTTTTCTGTAATAATCCTATTACTTGTAACATAATGTTTTCCGGATATCGATATCGTAGTTTCATCTCCTGCAAATACAAAGGCTCCAATATCCCAATACCAGAAAGAATCTGCCCCTAATTCTAACATTTTCTGCTCACATAATTTTCTTAAATGTAACAAATTCATTCCAGGCTTTATTATGGTCTTTGCATATTCAATAGTTGTCTTTGCAATTCGTTGTACTTCTCCATACTCCATAATAACCTCCACCTCAATCCGTATGTAATATCCTAATTTCTTTCCCATATTCTACAGTCAGAATCTATTATCAGACTGAAGATTTTTATCTAAAGCACATAGTAAACTTGATATACTTTCTACTCCATTAGGAATCTGTTTACCAAATCTGTTTAGCCACAAAGCATTAATGCCAACTGACGAAGCACCCTTAACGTCACTACACAAAGAATCTCCAATATGGATTACTTCATCAGCCTTCAGTCCCGTAGTTCTCAATGCAAACTCAAACAGTTCTTTCCTTGGCTTATACGCTCTAGCATCCTCTGATGTAAATACATCTGTCGGAGTCAATCCATGAAACTCTATTGCTTTCAAAATATCCGCAGTGCCTATATTTGAAACAATGTGAACTACCCATCACCTAAAGGTAATGGGCTTCAGAGAGCCTAACAGCTCTTTTTAAGAAGTTTGATATTTAAGTTTCCACCTATTGCTAGGCAATCCTTATTCTTACAGGCGTGTCCACCTCGCCTCTACTGTATAGCCCCACAATGGACACAACATTACTTTTACGCAAAATATTTAATGCACCATTTACATCAGCATTAAGACATTTACCATTTAAACATTGATCCACTTCAAATAAAAATTTCTGTAATTGGTCAAACACTTTTTCTTCCTTGTGTTTGCTATTGTATTTACTTAAGCCATTAAAACAACATACATTACATTTCCACAAATACTTAAAATTAATTTCCGGATGATTCTTTGGATTAGCCAATCGGTTTGTCAAAACAACCTTTTCATCTTTAATTTTGCTAATATCAGTTAACTTTTTTTTTACTCATTTAGTTCACTTCAATAGACTTATAATATTCCTTCATAGTAGTAGAAGAAATGACGCTATGGCAACTTTCAAATTTACCTAAACCTGTTCTTTGTTCTAACCATGGACGCTCTGTGTGTGTTAAAGCTTCTAATTGATCAGCTCCATACTCTCCATAAGTATCCCAAACTGCTTCTAATACTTCAACCTGCTCTGGAGTAAATAGATTTTCCATTCGAGCCATAACTTCTTCACGATTAGTAATTTTTAATTCATGCCATCCATAGCCTTTAAAAGTTTGGTATAGAGTAGGATTTACTGGACCATGTACCCATGCTTCAAATTCAGAATGATCAGCTATATCCTGATCTAAAAGAGTTAGACTCCATGCCTCAGCATAATAACAAAGCTTCTGAATCTTCTTGTTTGACATATTTCCTTTTAACAAAAACCAATCTGCTACATCAGTAATATCTGCTTTTATTGGTTTATCCACAATTGCTATCTTTGCTGTCATGCTGTATCCCTCCATTTGAAAATTTAAATGATCCATAATTTTCAAACTCATTATAGCTTTGTACAGCAAACGATTCAACCAACTTGATATCATGTTTTTTAAATTTTTCACACATTTCATAATTACATACACCTCACTTTGAGCTCTACTTATTTATACTGCACAAAGTGATTGTTTTCTTATTCTTTATAAATTATTTGCTAAAAGAAACACTTCTCTCATTCTTGACTATCCGATCAATCCTTTTATAATGCATAAAAAAACTGGTACACGAGGTACCAGTTTATGCCTTTCTTTTTGCAGCTTCTTGTCTATTCTTTTGTGCTTTAATAACTTTCTGTCTTGAGAATTCTTCTCTGTCCTTTTCATCCAAGGCTTCTGTAATCATCTTTACAGTCGCTTCAAAACGAGGGATAGAGATGTTCTGTAATGCGTTAGCACGCTTTTGTGTCTTACGAATATTATTCGCTAGACGATATACAGAGTTTTCTACTTCTGCAAGCTTTACTGTCATTTCTTTTACATGATAGAAACAGATATAAGCATAGTCTACCTTAGAGTTCGCACGTTCAAAACCATAACCAACTCTTAATGGTGTTTTCTCATATTCAATCTTAGGTAATTCTACACCCATAACTGAACGATACTTAACACTAATACCTTCATCAATAGGTACACCTTCTACTACATCAGAAATAATACCTAAAGATTCATTTGCTTCACGTAATGCTGCATAAGCACGATCATAAGAATCAGTGATGTCATCACGGATTTCTTTTACATCATCAAGTAATGACATCATTTCTTTAATTAAGACATTTCTTTTCTTATCGAGCAGGTCATAACCAAGTCTAGCAAGTTCAAGAGACTTCTTGGTTGCCATCAAATTCCCTTTAGTAGGGACAACCTGATTAGCCATTAGTTACAGCGTCTTTCAATTCTTTGATGACTACATCTTCGTGTAAATTAAATTCTTTGACTGCTTTTTCATGATCATAGAATTTATCCACAACAGCATTATCAATACGGTCCAATGTATTCTTTGGAAGAACTGATAATAGTAACCATCCAAGGTCTAGGGTTTCTTCGATAGATCTGTTTGTATCGAATCCCTGATTAAGGAAGTGCTGCTCGAAAAGACGACCAAATTCCATATATTTCTTATCAGTATCTGATAATTCATCTTCACCGATAACTGATGTTAATGACTTAACATCTTGTACATGGGCATAACATGCAAATAACTGGTTGGCAACATCCTGGTGGTCAGCTCTTGTAAAGCCTTCACCGATACCATCCTTCATAAGTCTTGAAAGTGATGGAAGAACACCAACTGGTGGATAAATACCAGTCGCATTTAATTCAGGATCAAGAGTGATCTGTCCTTCTGTGATGTAACCAGTTAAGTCAGGAACTGGATGTGTGATATCGTTGTTAGGCATTGTAAGGATTGGAATCTGTGTAACAGAACCTTTAGCACCCTTTGCAATACCAGCTCTTTCATATAATGAAGCAAGGTCAGAATAAAGATAACCTGGATAACCTTTACGACCTGGGATTTCACCTTTACTTGAAGAGAATTCACGTAATGCTTCACAATAAGAAGTAACATCGGTATAGATTACAAGAACATGCATATCATGTTCAAATGCAAGATATTCAGCAGCAGTTAATGCACAACGAGGTGTTAAGATACGTTCAATGATTGGGTCATTAGATAAGTTCATGAACATAACAACTCTCTGCATAACCCCTGCTTCTTCGAATGATCTTCTGAAGTAGTTAGCTACGTCATTTGTAACACCCATTGCAGCAAAGACAACAGCGAAGCCTTGTCCTGCTTCATCGGCAATCTTAGCCTGCTTAACAATCTGTACAGCTAACTGGTTATGAGGTAAACCAGAACCTGAGAAGATTGGTAGCTTCTGACCTCTGATTAGAGTCATTAGACAGTCAATAGAAGAAATACCTGTGTTGATATAGTTTCTTGGATATACACGAGAAACTGGGTTAAGAGGCTGACCGTTGATATCAGCACTCTTTTCAGCATAAATATCTCCTAGACCATCAATTGGTCTACCTGCACCAGAGAAGACACGACCAAGCATTTCCATTGATAATGGTAATTCCATTGGATGACCTAATAGTCTTGTCTTAGTATTCGCAAGTGATAAAGCGTTTGTTCCTTCAAATACCTGAACAACAACTCTTTCACCTTCAATTTCTACAATACGACCAGAACGTGTTGAACCATCTTTTAACTGTAGTTCAACCATTTCATCATAAGATGCATCTTTAACGTGATCTAATACGACGAGTGGTCCATTGATTTCACTTAAACCTACATATTGAAGTGCCATGTTACCCCTCCTTAGTCAATAGATGCACAAATTGCATCAATCTTCTTATAATAGTAATCAAATTTACTTAAATCATTATTAGGTACATCATATTTCATCTTAACAACTTCATCGAAGATACCTGTTTCAATGATTGTACGAATAGGTTTACCCTGAGCAACAACCTGCTGACAACGGTTATTTAAGTAAAGGATTACTTCCATCATCTTAAGCTGTTTTTCAAGTGGTACATAAGTATCATCTTTATGGAAAGCGTTCTGCTGTAAGTAACCTACACGAACTACTCTGGCTACTTCAATAACAAGTTTCTGATCATCTGGTAAAACGTCAGAACCCATTAACTGTACGATTTCCATTAATTTAGTTTCTTCTGCAAGAATAGAAGCTAATTCCTGTCTATCTCTCATGAATTTAGGATCAACATTCTTTGAATACCATCTTTCAAGATCTGGAATATATTCTGAATAAGATAAGTTCCAGTTGATAGCGAAATAGTGTCTTGCATAAGCTAATGCTTTATCAAGTGCCCAGAATGTACGTACGAAACGTTTAGTATTCTGAGTAACTGGTTCTGAGAAGTCAGAACCCTGTGGAGATACGGCACCGATGATTGTAACTGAACCATTTGTGTCATTTAAGTTCTCCATATAACCAGCTCTTTCATAGAACTGAGATAATCTAGAAGGTAAGTAAGCTGGGAAACCTTCTTCTGCTGGCATTTCTTCAAGACGACCAGAGATTTCTCTTAAGGCTTCAGCCCAACGAGATGTTGAGTCAGCCATGATAGCAACATGGTAACCCATGTCACGATAATATTCAGCAAGTGTTACACCTGTATAAATAGATGCTTCACGGGCAGCAACTGGCATGTTAGATGTATTCGCAATTAGGACAGTTCTGTCTACTAATGGCTTACCACTCTTAGGGTCAACGAGTTCACGGAATTCTTCAAGAACCTGAGTCATTTCGTTACCACGTTCACCACAACCTACATAGACGATAATGTCGGCATCACACCATTTAGCAAGCTGATGCTGAGTCATTGTCTTACCAGTACCGAATCCTCCTGGGATTGCAGCTGTTCCACCTTTAGCGATAGGGAACAATGTATCGATAACACGCTGACCAGTAACTAGTGGCATACTGATAGGTAAACGTTTGTGGACTGGACGAGGTGTCTTGATTGGCCATCTTTGAGTTAATGTGCATTCATGAGCGACACCTTCATCATCAGTGAAGACCATAACTACATCATTGATTGTATACTGACCATTTTCTTTTACTTCAGTAACTGTACCTGACATACCTGGCATAACCATACATCTATGTTCGATCATGTCTGTTTCAGGAATCTTGGCATATACAGTACCACCTTCAACATGGTCACCTACTTTAACAGTAAGAGTAACATCCCATAATTTCTTTGTATCGAGTGGTTCTACAGCACTACCTGTAGGAATGAAAGCACCACTTTCTTTTGCGATTTCTTCTAGTGGTCTTTCGATACCATCATAAATATTTCTTAAGATACCAGGACCAAGTGTTACAGAAATAGGCTGACCTGTTGGGAATACTGGTTCACCTGGTTTAAGACCTGTAGTTGTTTCATAAACCTGGATAGTAGTAAATTCTTTAGTAATAGAGATAACTTCACCCATTAATTTACTGTTACCTACATACACCATTTCAAGCATTGAAAAGGCATCTGTATCTTTTACTTTAACAACCGGGCCGTTGATTGAATAAATTAAATTTTCTTTCAACTTGTTTATCCCCCTTCTTTTATTTATTAATGATTAAACCAGAATGCTGGTTGAACCATTCTTTCTGATTCTTTAATGCGAATTCTAATGTTTCATCATGAACAATAGAACTTTCTGTGTTTTCAACAATTAAACCACCAATAGTAATATCTCCAGCTTTCACTTCAGCATCACCATAAGCAGCTTTTAAATCATCAGCAAGACCTAAGTCTTCTTCTTTTACATAAATAACTGAATGAGGCATATAATCACCTGCAAGTTTCTTAGCCTTGTTGACCATGAATTCTTTGTATTCAGGTGTTTTTGTAAATGCAACTAATTCTTCTCTTGCATTCTTGAAGATTGTAGTTACATACTCATCACGTTTATTAATAAGCTTTTTCTGTCTCTCAACATGGGATTCAGAAATTTCTGCAGCTGATTCTGACTGCATTTCATCTAATTCCTGTTTTAGTCTTAAATCTGCATCTTTCTTAGCTTCAGCACGCATAGAAGAATAAGCTTCTTCTTCCATCTTCTTTACTTCAGCCATGATTGCATCGACTTCTCTTTGAGACTGTTTTTCAATCTCATTCTTCATTGAGAGAAATACTTCTTGATTTTCTTCCATTGTATACTCTCCTATAGCTTAACGCCTATTGCCTCAGAGACATAACCATCGATGGCTTCACCAATCTTAGAGTGTCCATGACGGTCAGGAATCTCTGTAATAAGAGGCTTTGGCTGTTTTAATTTAATTTCTGAGATAATATCAGGACAAAGTTCAATTAACTTAGTAGTCACTAAGATAATTGCGATTTCAGGATCTCTCATCTTATTTTCAAGTAAGGTTAAGAAATCATGACGGGTATGAACAACCTTGCCTTCAATACCCACGAGTCTTAGACCAGTGAGGGTATCGATATTATCACTGATCAGAAAGAACTTCATAGTAATCTCCTATAGTGTGTTGATAATTAAGATTGAGATTAATAGACCATAGATGGCAACACCTTCACCTAAGGCAACGAAGATCAATGATTTACCGAAGTTTTCAGCATTTTCAGAGAATGCACCAATTGCAGCAGGAGCAGCAGCAGCTACGGCAATACCAGCACCAAGAGCAGATAAACCAGTTGCAAGAGCAGCACCGATGAAGCCAAGACCCTGAGCGATAGAACCAGTCATCTTGTCAGCACCAGCAGCTAATACTGGGCTATTTGCATATGTAAGGAATAATACAAGTGCTACAGCACCAAAGAAACCACAGATATGAGTACCAAGACGCATTTTAGCGCTCTTAGCAGTAACTTTACCTTTGAATACATTTACTAGTGGTAAAGATAATAATACAACAATTAATGCAGGGATAATGAATGTTAAGATAGTAGTCATTTTTTCTTCCTCCGTTATTCTAGACTTTCTTTCATAGATACAAATGGTTTACCATTACCTTCATAGTAACGACTGAATAATTCATAGAATTCAAGACGTAATACCTGGATACCGACAATTAATCCTTCTAGACACATTACAAATGCGTTACCAATAATAAGAACGATAATATAACCGAATCCACCAACCATTTCAGCTAATGTGTAAACAACAAGCATCATACCAGCGTGTGATAAGACGAAACCGCCGACACGTAGGAATGACATAGTGTTGGCAACAAATGTCAACAATACTTCGATCATTTCGAAGAATGATTCAGTAAAGAAGTTACCAAATCCATGTGGGAACATCTTCTTACCTTCAAGTTTGTAAGTAAGAGGTTCTTTTAAGAAGATCATTACAAGTGGGGCAATGATAAGAATTGCCATATAAATACCCATAGGGATATTTAAGCCAAGGTTTAATAACATATTCATTGCGAGTACTAATACTGCAACATAGAATACTAAACCAGCGACACCATTTTGAGAGAATAGTAATTCTCCCCAATGTTTCTTCTTCAAATTTAAATAGATATTGAATAGGATTGAGATGATGATTAAACATACACCTACACCAATTGCAACACCTAATAGCGTCATAGTATTTTCAGATGCCATTGGTGCAAAGAATGGAACGAGGATTTTTTCTGATCCAAATACTGAGCCAAAGATTACACCGAATATTGCAGATGAAATACCAATACGCATACCTACTTCACCAAGCTTCATGCCCTTTAATTTATAAGCAAGGAAACCAATGATTGAAAGCAGGATACCTTGACCAACATCAGCGAACATCATACCGAATAAGAATGTATATGTTACCGCAACGAAATTTGTTGGGTCAAAGTCTGTATAAGATGGAACACCATACATCTCAACGAACATCTTGAATGGTCTTGAGAACCAGTTGTTCTTGAGTTTTGTAGGTGGATAAAGTCTTGAATCTCCCATTGCTGGTTTGATTTCAACATGCACCTTGTCCATCTGTTCAAGTTCTTCTTTTAAAGAGTGTGCATAATGTTTATCACAGAAACCATAGATAGCAGCATTGTTTCCAAATACCACGACATATCTCTGTGCTTCACTTGTCTTATTAAGTTCCTGACATGAAGCATAAATGATTGATAAATCTTTTTCTTTTTTACTGAATAAATCTTTTAATTTACCATCATATTTCTTGATAGAGGCTTCTGCAGTTGCATTCTCTTCTTCAATGATTTCTAATGATTCACCTGGAGTTCCATGAAGGAATTCAGGAATATGAATACGTTCAAAGAATAGTGAAGAGAATATGTTATCTATTTCAGGTGCATTAGAAGGAGATGTTATATAGAAACAATAACATGTCTTTGCATCCTGATAGATTGATTTAAATAAGAATTCCTGTGAATCATAATAAGATAACTTATCAAGATTCATTGTAGGTAATTTACCAAATCTAACCTGAATATATTCGCTTGAGAAAAGGTCATCGAAGTCCATATCGAGATCCTTCATATATTTCAAGTACTTCTTGGCCTGATTGTTTTCATCAATCATTACCTGTAATTCATTTTTAACACGTGAGATTTTGTTTGCTTCATCAAGACATTCGCAGAAGTAATCATCTGCTTCTACAATATTGATGATCTGAGGCTTTTCTGATGTATTGATATTAATACCATACTTCTCTGCCGCTTCATCCATACGTCCTAATAAATCAGCATAAGGATTGTCCTTATTCATGACCTTAAGACCTCTTACTGAATCCACAAACTTTGATGCTGGCTCTGGATGAAATTCTTCTGAATCAACAAGCTTAGATAATATTTCATCACTCATTGTTTCAGGGAATTCTATCTCAACGAGCTGCAATTTTGAGATAGCCATAGTATCCTCCCTTCTATCGTTTCTTATCGAGCGCTTTCTTAATGAAGTTCAATACAATGCCTAATACAAGTACAACAACTAATGGTAAATAAGAGACATGCCAAGTTGTATCTACAGCAATTGCGACATAAGCAGCTACTGCAAGTCCCATGACGATGCCAACGACACCCTTGATAGAGAATACCTTATTGACCATTGATTGTTCGTTATAGATAGCTTTTACTTTACCAATGCAGAACTGTCCTACAATAAGTAAGAGAATCGCATTAATGAAGCGCTGATAACTAAATGCATCTGCAACAGGGATTACTGATGGATAAAGATGAATACAGTAGAAAGCATCACCATAAATTAAACCACCAACAAAAGATGCAATACCAAGAATAGTAATCATCTTTCCTGATTCTTTCTTTCTCATAAGTAATCCAAGTAACACAAGCACAACACCTAAACCAATATCACCAAGCATAAGTGCAAATACTAAGATGAATAGTACTGCAGTGGCTAAAGTAGTATCCACACGATCACTCTGTTTAACTTTAGAGATCGCTTCAAATGGTTTAGCCCATGGATAGTTATTAGTAAGTGTTGGTGCAATGATCTGCTGATCACCATAAATATCTGCAGGCAAGTCCTGATATTCTACGTTGTACTTTTCAAAAGCCTTTTTAATATCTTTTGCGACTCTAACAGGTACAAATCCATAGATAGCATATTTAGATTGATAATCAACAACAAATACTTTGAATTCTTCAATTCTAGCAGCAAAAGTAAGATCAGCATACATCTTTAATAATTCTTCTTCATGTGCATCTCTAATACCTTCTAAGCGGCTGTCTGCTTTACGAATAGAAGCATTCATACTTTCAATTTCTTCTAATAATTCCTTCTTTGCATCTTCCATTCTACCATGGACGAAATCAGGAATTTCAATTTCTTCAAAGCCAACTGACTGGAAGATGTTATCTACCTTTAAGATAGCAGCCTTAGTTGTCATATAAAGACAATAAACACTTTTAGCATCTTCACCAAGATCTAAGAACATGATTGACTGTCCTTTATAATAGTCAAGTTTGTCTTTGTTTCTTCTAGGAATACGGCCAAATCTTGCTTCCATATATTCGCATTCTTTAACCTCATCCATATTTAATTCTGTATTAGAAAGACCTTCTAGGATTTCATAAGCAGCCTGGTTCTGTCCACGTTCAGTTACAAATTCTTCTTTAATATCAAGATATTGTTTTGCTTCTTTTGTCACATCATCGAGCGCCTTACGATAATCTTCTTTTGCGAAATGAATAGATCCTTCTTTTACACTTGATGTATCAAGCTTTATATGTTCAGCAAGCTCTTTTAATTCATCAAGCATGTTCTTGTAATCCTCATCAGGTGTCATTGTAAATACATCTTTAACGTTATTTACAATCTTTGTAGCTGGCTGAGGATAAAAATACTTTGTTTCTTTTAACTGACATAGAACCTCTTTTAAGTATTTCTTATCAAAGGTCATGTCCAGCAATTCCATTTCTTCTATTGCCATGTTATTCCCCCTAGTAGATAAGCAGCTGGGCTATTTTTTCAGCCTCTTCACCATATCTTAAACCTTCAATGATATGTTTTAGATTTTCAACTTCGTTTTCGAATACAATCAGATATGTCATGTAAACCATGGCAGCATCTGTAGTAAATCTCATATATCTCTTAGCAAGATTATATTTGATCTTATCTGTGTAGTATTCGATATAAACAAATTCCTGATCATCCACATATAACTTGTAAGGTGATGAAGCAAGCTTCTTTAAGAACTCCTCTGCATCTTTTGTTTCAATCAATTCATTCATTACTGATTGTGGAATACGTGAGTAATCCAAGATCAACTGTTTCTTGATTTGTTCAGGCTTAGAATTAAAGAATCGTTTAAATCTATAGATCTTCGTAATATTTTCTAACTCAATCTGAGTATAGATCATAGTAAGTAGATCCTTCTGTTTTTTACCTTTAAAAGTAGATTTCACTGTTTCAACGAATAACTTATAGTAAGCACGTTTGAAATCAAGTTCCATCATGTTTGTATCGATCTTCTCATCATCTACAGGCATATATTTCTGTAATATATGGTAGTAACGTGTTTTTTCCATATATCTTAATAATGATGGGTAATCTTCAATACTTAATAAGCCATAAAGATCAAACGTTGAATAACGAGGTAGGTATGAAGGTATATCTAATTCGGAATTCAATGTCTCATCACTATTGAATAAACGTACTTTACTCAATAGCACGGCTATTTCACGTCTAATAATACCTAGCTGATAAAACTTCTGGTCACCCTTAGGTGCATAATGAATCAATCTTATAGCACGTAAGAATTCCTCTTCATCAAGAAGTGATTCCAACTGTCCTCTATGAATGTTTGTTTCTTTCAAACCTTCAAGAATAGGACCATATGCTGTTTCACTCTTTAAGTAACTGACAACATCGTTGACAGTTCTTTTCTTTAAAAGTTCATCATAGCTTTCAGGAGTGAGATGTTTACCATACATAGATCTTGCTTTAGCAAGAACTGCATTAGATGAAAAACTCATAATCTCACCTCTAAATCTCTTTACATCTGTCTACGATAGATGCAACCCACTCCTCCTTGTGGGCTTCATAAAGGCTGGTGATCTTCTCAACAGAAGAATTGTAATCCTCTTCATTCTTCTTCTTTGTTGCGTCAATTCTTTCCTGTAACTCTTTCTTCTTTGCATCAAGTGTAACCTGATACTCTTTGACGAAAGAATCGTAGATTTCCTTCTTCTTACTGTTCATATCTGCAGTTGTATCCTGTCTCTTCTTTTTGGCATCTTTTACAGCCTGAGCACATCTGTGGTCTACAGCTATGATATCAAGAATCATTTTATCCAATCCACATACCTCCTTCTCTTTGATTCTCTAGGATAATACTCCTAAAAATTTTAAAATTCAACCAAAAACACTTCATCGTGATAAAAAAGCGTTATCTATATCAAACAGACATATTCAGACATATCATTTATATATGTATCTTGGTTGATGAATCCATTATACTCTTAATTTTGTAAAGCGTTAACATAAATTTTTGTGAAATAACGAACATAATGAATTGTTTTTTTAGGAAATAGGCAATATGACCGCAAGTCATTTATTTCATACCTATTTTCTGCATTAGTTATACACCCATCATATAAATGCAACAATAAACAAATAACCCCCTTTGTTTAATGTAAGCGTTTCATATCACTTTACTATGGCTTTTTTTATCTATTTTTCTTATTCTTATATATATAGGAGAGAGAAAGATGAAAATATTAGCAAGTGATTTTGATAATACGTTATTTTTTAGTGATGGTGTACATAAGCAGGATGTAGAGGCAATTCGTACATTCCAGAAACAGGGAAATCTATTTGGATTATGTACAGGAAGGCAGTTAGACGGAATTAAATATCCTTTTGGAGGAAATAGAGACTATCCATTAACTGATATAGACTTTGATTTCTATATTACTTTAAGTGGTGGTGTGATCTTTAATAAGAAATGTGAAGTCATTTTTGAGAAAGATATTCCTATGAGTATAGTAAGAGAAATCTCAGAAGCCGTTCCTGTTCATATGTCTATTGTATATAAGGATGATATTTATATGTATCGTCCAGAAGGTGAGACATGGGGAACTACTATTGATTCTTTAGATGAATTATCTTTTAAAGATGCTGATGCATTCTCATTCCATTTTCCTGAAAGGAATCTAGAAGAAGCGAAAAACGCTATGGATTATATTAATGAACATTATAGTGATACATGTGTGGCATTCCAGAACAAGAATCATGTGGATGTATGTGGTGTAGGATGTTCTAAGGGAACAGGAATTAATCATATTGTAGATTATTTTAATATTAATGAGAATGATGTATATGGTATAGGAGATTCATGGAATGATCTTCCTTTATTAGATAGTGTTAAACATGGTTATACCTTTACTTATGCCCCAAATGAAGTTAAAGATAAAGCTGAAAAGGTTGTAGGAAGCTTATCTGAAGCCATCCAGGATATTTTAAAAGAGGATTAATTCCTCTTTTTTGTTTAATTTCTAAAAAATCAGAAATTTATCGCATATAATACAAATTTTAACTTATATATAATTGACAGTGTTATATGAATATGGTAAATTTTATACAATTCTAATACTATCGGGGAGGAATTTTAAATGATTATTGGTGTTATTGGTCTAGGAACTGTTGGTTTCGGAACTGTAGATATTCTTACAAAAGAAAAAGAAAGACTAGAAAAAACAATTGGGGAAGAAGTAGTCGTTAAGTACGGTTGTGCACTTGAGGATGTAAACCTTCCTGATGGTATTATTTATACACAGGATTATCATGAAGTTATCAATGATGAAGATGTAGATGTTGTTGTAGAACTTATTGGTGGTACAACTATCGCTAAGAAGATCATCTTAGATGCTTTAAATAAGAAGAAACATGTAGTAACTGCAAATAAAGCTCTTATTGCCCATGATGCGAAAGAACTCTTTACTGCTGCAAGAGAAAATGGTGTCAATCTTTATTATGAAGCAAGTGTAGGTGGAGGTATTCCAGTTGTTGTGCCTGCTAAGGAAGATTTAGTAGCAAACAATATTAATAAGATTGAAGGTATCTTAAATGGTACAACTAACTTTATTCTTACATTAATGGAAAGAGATAATCTTGATTTTGAGGAAGCATTAAAGATTGCTCAGAATCTTGGTTATGTAGAAGCCAATGCTGCACTCGATTTAGATGGTTATGATGCAGCACATAAAATCTATATTCTTACTATGAATGCTTTTGGTACATTCTTTGATTTTGATAAGATCAAATGTACTGGTATCCGTAATGTGACTAAGAAAGATATGGATTATGCAAAGAAGCTTGGTTATAGAATTAAGTTGATTGCGACAAGTAAGAAATTAGAAAATGGTTTAGGAATTGATGTGTCTCCTACTCTCGTTCCAATGAGTGAAATTGTAGGTAATGTCATGGATGCTTATAATGTAGTAGAAATCACATGTGATTATCTAGAAAACGTCTTATTCTATGGTAAGGGTGCAGGACGTTATGTCACTGCAAGTGCTGTAGTCGCTGATATTATTAAGACAGCTAAGAAGGATGTATGGACACATGATTATGATTATACTGAAGACGTCTATCCTATTACATCTTCTAAGTATTATGTAAGAAGTGAACAGCCACTCAATTTAAATTATGATGAATACTATTCATTTGGCGAAGATCATATTTATATTACTGATAAAGTAGAACTTAAAGATTTAGAAGACGCTTTAAAGGATACTCCAGCAACATATTTCAAAGTAAGAAGCTAAAAGGTGGGATTTAACCCACCTTTTTTAGTATGTTGATATTCTCTTTTGCATATAGATAAAATGATAGAAGAATAAGAAATGTAGAGATAATTGTAAGAACAATAGAAAGAGTATAAGAAATATTATAGAAAACAATATGCACAATAATCATGAAATCTAACATGAATGTAGCAGCTTTACCATGCCACACTGCCCCTTGTACTTCCCCTGTTTTCTTAATAACAACCATGCCTACACAACTCATAAACAGTTCTTTAATAAGAATACATATAAAAGGAATAACAAGCCATCTAAAGCGTGTTATAAGACATAGGAGTACCACTGCTTGGGTTGCTTTATCCGCCACAGGATCAAGTATTTTACCTAAATCACTCATCATATTAAATGTGCGGGCTATATACCCATCTAACAAATCAGTCAGACCTGATATAACTAATAATATTCCTGTTAAGACATAATCCTTTTGGTTCATATACATATATACAATTACCGGCAACAGCAATAATCTGAACATAGATAATATATTAGGTATTGTGAAGATATTCTTATTTCTCATTCTATCACTTCCTTATTATTAATACTAAAGTGTATAGCGTGAATTATCAATCATAATAATATGAAAGAGGCAGTTACCTGCCTCTTTGTGTGTTATTTAAGTGTTACATATTTGAATACGTATGGAGTACTTACTGTATTATGAACTAATCCCTTAACGTTCTTAGCCTGTAATGCAGCTGTACCAGTTTGAACAACTGGTATATTTGGCATATCGTCCATCATTACTTTTTCAGCTTCAAGCAATTCATTCCAACGCTTATTGACGTCAGTTTCATTCTGAGCCTGTTTTAATAATGAGTTGTACTGCGCATTTTCCCATTTACCATAGTTGTTTGAGTTACTGCTTGCAAGAACGTTTAAGAAAGTAGTTGGATCAGCATAGTCTGGAGCCCAACGAGTGCAGGCAATCTGGAAGTTACCACTTGCTTCTCTGTTATAGATTCTGTCTTTCTTAACAGTAGCTACCATGTTAACTTTTAAGCCCTTTAACTTAGTAAATGAACCCTGTAAGTATTCTGCGAAAGTATCCATTGGAGATTCATCAGTACCATATAATAAATCAACTGTGATTGTATCAGTACCTAATTCTTTCTTAGCAGCATCTAAGTATTCCTGTGCTTTCTTTACATCATAGTCTACATATTTACCAGATTCTTCACGGAAATCCTTACCTGAAGGACTCTTACATAACTGAGCTGGTACAAAACCAGTAGCTGGCTGTGAACCATCTTTTAAGATGTTATCACATAAATCTTTTCTATTGATTGCATAAGATAATGCATGTCTTAAGTTTTTGTTTGCAGTAGTATCTGCCTTGAAGTTACAGATTAAGTAAGCAAGATATCCTTCTCTGATAGCCTTGAAAGTATCTTTACCTTTATACTTATCTACTAATGTAGAATTGATTGTAGCATAATCAACTTTACCATTATCGAAGTTCTGAGCAGCAGTCTTAGGATCCTGTACTAAGTACATTTCTAAGTTCTTAGTCTTAACAGACTTTGCATCATAGTACTTATCATTCTTAGTGAATGTAGCCTTGTTACCCTTGATCCACTTAGTCATCTTATAAGCACCATTACCTAAAATATATTCAGGCTTAGTTGCATAGTTCTTACCACATTTTTCAACGAACTTCTGGTTCTGTGGGAAGTAACATGGGAATGACATTAAACCTACAAAATATGGAACATTCTTTTCAAGATCAACGACAACAGTCTTGTCATCAGTTGCTTTAATACCCAGTGTGTTTAACTGTTCATCAGTTGCAGCAGTACCTAAATTAATTAAAGAATCTGCATTCTTAATTGAAGCACCTTCGCTACCTAACATATAAGCGTAGTTACCTGCATTCTTGATGATTCTGTGCCATGAGTATACGAAATCCTGTGCAGTGACTTTATCACCGTTTGCCCATTTAGCATCTCTTAAATGGAAAGTATAAGTTAATCCATTGTTGCTTACATCCCAGCTCTTAGCGATACCAGGGATTGTGTTACCCTTCACATCAACAGTTGTTAAACCGTCTGTGATTGCAGTGATTGCATTGAAAGACATTGCATCATCAACGACTGTGCTGTCCATACCAACGATATCTGTATCATTCGCAAATCTGAATGTATCAGTATCTGTCTTAGAACCACAGCCAGCAAGCATACCTGCAGCAGTAGTTAATGCAAGCAATACCTTTACTGTTTTACCTGTTTTCATTAATTTTCCCTCCAAAATTTATTATTAATGTTAACAGTTGTGTAGTTTACGCTTTACATCAGATATAGTCAATCGTTTTGTACATTTTCTTTGTAAAAATATTAAAATCTCATTACATTTTAGTGATATCGGAAATATTGTAAATGTTTAGTCAAAACACAAAAAAAGGAGACAGCATTTCTGCTATCTCCTAGGCCACTCTGTTTTGACACAAAGTAGAGGTTATTTTAATTTAACATATTTGAAAGTATATGGAGTTCCTACTGGTACCACTACTAATCCTTTTACGTTCTTAGCCTTTAATGCTGCAGAACCTTTTTCGAATACTGGGATATAAGCCATATCTTCCATCATAACTTTTTCAGCCTGGATCATTAAATCCCAACGCTTAGTTAAATCTGATTCTTTCTGGATCTGTTCCATTAATGCATCATACTTAGCATTAGTATATTTACCATAGTTGTTTGAGTTATCAGTTGTAGCTAAGTTTAAGTAAGTTGTTGGATCTGCATAGTCTGGTCCCCAACGAGTACATACTACCTGGAAGTTACCATGTGCTTCTCTGTTGTAGATTCTGTCTTTCTTAACAGTTGCAACCATGTTTACCTTTAAGCCTTTTAACTTAGTGAATGAACCCTGTAAGTATTCAGCCATAGTATCCATTGGAGATTCATCAGTACCATATAATAAATCAATAGTGATTGTATCAGTACCTAATTCTTTCTTAGCTGCATCTAAATATTCCTGAGCTTTCTTCTGGTCATAGCTTACATATTTATCTGCATCATCACGGAAGTCTCTACCAGCTGGGCTAGTAGATAACTGAGATGGAACGAAACCAGTTGCAGCCATAGAACCATCTTTTAATACGTTTTCACATAAATCTTTTCTGTTGATTGCATAAGCCAAAGCTTCTCTTACGTTCTTGTTAGCAACAGTGTTGTTCTTGAAGTTTAACTGTAAGTAGAATAAGTACCCTTCATTGAAAGTAGTGAATGTATCTTTATCTTTATACTTATCTACTAATGTAGAGTTGATTGTTGCATAGTCAACTTTGCCATTGTCAAAGTTCTGAGCAGCAGTCTTAGGATCTTGTACTAAGTACATTTCAAGATTCTTAGTTGCTACTGTTTTCGCATCATAGTACTTATCGTTCTTAGTGAATGTTGCTTTGTTTCCCTTAACCCACTTAGTCATCTTATAAGCACCATTTGATAATGTATATTCTGGCTTAGTACCATAGTTTTTACCACATTTTTCAACGAACTTTTCGTTCTGTGGGAAGTAACATGGGAATGCCATTAAGTCTGTAAAATATGGAACTTTGTTTTCAAGTTCTACTACTAAAGTCTTATCATCTTTAGCTGTAACACCAAGAGTAGCCATCTGTTCATCAGTTGCATTAGCACCTAATTCCATAAGTGCATCTGCATTCTTAACTGAAGCACCTCCGTTACCTAACATATAAGCATAGTTACCAGCATCTTTGATGATCTTACGCCAAGAATAAACGAAGTCATTTGCAGTAACCTTATCACCATTTGACCACTTTGCATCTCTTAAGTGGAATGTATAAGTCTTACCATCATCACTTACATCCCAGCTCTTAGCAAGTGCAGGTGCAGTCTTACCTTTTTCGTTAACGGCTGTTAAACCATCTGTAATAGCATGAATTGCGTTGAATGACATACCATCATCAACAACTGTAGAATCCATACCCTGGATATCTAATTCACTTGCAAATCTGAATGTATCAGTATCTGTCTTAGAACCACAGCCAGCTAACATTCCTGCAGCAGTTGCAGCGGTAAGCAATACTTTTACTGTTTTACCTGTTTTCATATATTCTCCTCCTGTAGTATTTGTTTTCTACTATGGTGATTAGTTTAGTCTAAAAATTGTATACTGTCAACATAATTTCACATATTTTTTTGTATTTTAATGACAATTTATAGTTTTATTCATGTATTTACTAAATTCTATACAATTGTGTCTATTTTTTAGTAACTTTTTATCACTTTGATAATGGATTGTACTAAATTCTGTACAATATTTTAAATTGTAAAGGACGTATGCACAAAAAAATGAACAATACAATTTGTATTGTTCACCTTTATTATTTTGTATGTTCGAGCTTGATTTGATAGCCCTGAAGAGCTTCTGCACCATAAGCCTTCGCATTCGATTCATTGATCTGATTGTAGTTCACTGCCTTATTTGTGACCTTTGTAGAGAACTCTTTCTTATAGGTCGCAATGGTACGATAGTCTAATAGCTTATTGTAGTCACCACTCATTGTGTCATAGGAATCAACAAGGGCATATTCATAAGCATGATATGTACTATGAAGTAATGCTTCTAAGAGAGTTGTAGAAGATGCATGGTCTAATTGACTGATTTCAAAAGTGATTTCTTTTGATTTGTTATTATATTGTGCATAGGAATGTGAAAGACCACTACCAGCCCCTACCTTGATTCTAAATGGTATACCTAAATAATCTCTTTCGTTATTGCATATCGTCTGTAAGGTATTAAGCTTCTCTTTACGTGTAAGTTTGGACCAGTGATGTAAGTTCTTTAAAGATTTTTCATCATATTTTCTCATATAAACATCTGTATTGTTTGTAATCTTAGTAGATGATTGAATGATAGAAGAACCAAATAAAGTAAAGCTTAATACAATGACAAGTGATAAGAGAGAAGCCAAACCAATCACAAACTGTGATTTTTCTAATAATGAGTTATAGTTTCTTCTTTTGACTTTAGATAAATATAAACCGATGTAAATAACATTAAGTGTAATAAGTATTCCCCATACTAATCCAAGGGGTAGTGTAAGAAGTGGCATATATGCGATTGTAGTATAGATGCCAAAAGGCATAAGCACATTAAGCGCTATACTTAAATAATTTCTTCTGTCTTCTTTTTCAAAGTAAATGAGTCCAAAGCTAAGTATTGTAAGTAAGAATAAAACAAGTTTGGATTGGAGTAATGAGCAGCCTGGGATGACTTTGAATATAAATAAACAGAATATAATAAGAGTAATGAAATATACTCCTACAGATCTTATGATGAATTGTTTAAGTGTTAATGTATTATGTTGTTTCATGGGTTATCCCTCCCTTATTATTCATTTTAAAGGAAACTGTAACAAAAAGAAAGCCAGAGTTGATTCTGGCTTACATAATAAGTTTCTTCTTTTTTACTACAAGATAAGCAATCACAATAGATGCTGAAGTCACAGCCCAGCTGACTGGATAAACGACTAATACTGACTGGAATGTCTGTACTCTAGCAAAAATGATAAAGATCCAGGCCAATCTTAGAGCACAAGTGAAGACGATACAGAGAACTGTAGAAATCATTGGATTGCCTAGTCCTCTGAGTGCACCTGACATGATTTCTATAGTCATATTGAGTACTTCAAATGTGACTACAATAGCAATACGTATACAGGCTATTTTCACAATGGCAGGATCTGATGTAAAGATTCCTGCTAGGACTGGTGAGAATGATACAAAGAGTGCACTAATAGCACCTGTAAAAAGTGTACCAAGTAACATACACCATCTAATAGACTGGATACATCTTTTATAGTTCTTTGCGCCATAGTTTTGTGATGTGAAGGTAATAGCTGCCTGCGCAAAACCTGTAACTAAGAAATAAGAATACATTTCAAAGTTCAAGGCAACAGTAGAAGCTGCAACAATATCAGCACCTAAGCTATTAATAGCTGATTGAATGATGATATTAGAAATATTGAATAACATTCCCTGTATTGCAGCAGGAATACCAATCACAAGTATTTCTTTTGTATAGACCCATTCCATCTTCATTCTATCTAGTCTGACCTGTAATGCCCCTTCTTCTTTATAAAGAATCCTAAACAACAATAAAGAACTTGTCGCATCAGCAATCGTAGTGGCCAAGGCTACACCAGCAACATCTAGCTTAAACAAGATGACAAATACTAAGTTCAATACAACATTAATAGTACCTGAGATAATTAAACAATAAAGTGGTCTTTTGGTATCTCCACCTGCTCTTAGTATGGCAGATTCAAAGTTATAGATAGTTAAGAAAAACATCCCTATGAAACAGACTCTTAAGTAGAGTACGGCAAGAGGTAGTACTTCTTTTGGTGTGGACATGAGTTCTAGTAGTGGACAGGCAATGATTTCTCCAATAATAGAAACAATAAAACCAGTGATAACAGATAATACAAGTGCTGTATGAATGGCCTGGTTGGCTCTATCTTCTCTTTGTGCTCCTAAAAAACGTGAAATAATAACATTCGCTCCTACAGAGAATCCTACAAAGATAGTGATAAATAGATTAGTAATCGGTGCAGTACTCCCTACTGCAGCCAATGAATGACTTCCTGAAAACTGTCCTACAGTCGCTACATCACAGGAATTGAATAACTGCTGGATAATACTTGTAGCTGCTAAAGGTAATGCGAATGCAAGGATCTTATCCCATAATGATCCTTCTAATGGATTAATTCTTTTAGCCATAATTTCCCCCTTCTTGCCTATTCTATCTTTAAAGCACGCTTTAAGGTCAATACTATACTTATTTAAATTTTAGAAGGCATTTTTCACAATTAGAAATCATTTTCCTATATAATTAATATGAAAGGAGGTTTCAGTATGAAGAAACTATTTACATTATTATTATCGTGTATGTTAGTGTTTGGTTTAAGTGCATGTACAAACAATAATAAGGATACAGGACAGAGTAATTCTGCTAAACAAACTGATACACCAACACAAACAAAAGAACCAATTGATGATGCATTCTATAAGGATTTAAAGAAAGCCTTAGAAGCAAGATGGGAAATCGAAGAAAATGATGCAGAAGTCACAACAGAAATCTATACTCGCTATGTAGATACTGAACTGAAGTATTTAAGCAAGTATGAGCATGCAGAAGATTCTTTTAAAAATCATGAGATTGGTGATGCTGCTGAGGATTATGTAGACGCATTGCTAGAGGGTAAGAAGATGGCTTATCTGATTGATAAGGATTATACTACATGGCATAGAGAACATGATGAAGATGTATTTGAAGATACGACTGAAGCTCTTTATAAGTTAAATAATATCAAGAAAATCACTTTTGAAAATGAAGAGAACCAGAAGAAGTTTGATCGTCTTGTGAAATATGGAGAAGAATATAGTAAGAGGGATGACTAATGGATAATATTGTCGTATTAAATGATGAACATGGAAATGAAGTAGAGTTTGAATATCTTGATTTGATTGAACATAATAATGAAGCATATGTTGTTTTATTACCTGTAGAGGATGATACAGATGAAGTAGTAATCTTAAGATGTGAAGAATCAGATGATGATTCTGATGAAGAAAACTATCATTCAGTAGATGATCAAGAATTATTGAATGAGATATTTGAAATCTTTAAAGAAAAGAATAAAGATAACTTTGATTTTGATTAAGAGCGAGGGGGCACCTGAATGGTGCCCCCTTTCATGATGCTTCGATAAATTATTCATGCACAAATAAGTAAATACGTGCATATACGATATATATGTATTGAATATTTTTACATGTAGGACTATTATATACGCGAATTTTGATATTATTATTTATGATATGTATCAAATGAAGATAAACACACTTAATGGTGTTTATGTATATATTTTGAAGGGAGAATTTAATCATGAAAACTTGGAAATTAGTTTCTGGAATATTATCAATCGTATTAAGCGTATTTGTATTATTCCAATCAGCATTGGCTGGTGTAGCCAATACAATGTCAGCAAATGGAGAAGCTGGAGGAAGTGCTGGATTATTTGTCGCAATTCTTTTACTTGCTGGTGGTATTGTTTCTATCTGTGTGAGAAAAAGTGTTAAAAAAGGTGGCAATATTGCATTAGTTGTATTATTTGGTTTAGCTGCTTTATTTGGATTTACTGGTGCCGGAAGTTATGGTGACTTATATATCTGGTCATTCTGGTGTTTAATTAATGCAGTACTTGCAGTTGTTGCGTTAGTGAAAATGAAAAAAAGTCTGAAGACAGCGTAATGAATTCCTCCTATTAGGAGGATTTTTTTATATCTAATAATATTTCTGATTTCATCTACCACAATATATATATCTTGTTAATCTCAATCATCTGCATCCTCACAATACATGTTTTTGTTTATACCAAGAAATATATTCATTCAAAAAATGGGAATAATAAAAGGACATGTATTATAGATGAGGGTGGTGATAAAAACGAAATATAAATCATAAAAAGATCATATAAATTTAAAGGAGGACTATAACAATGGACACTTTAAAGAAGAATTATAATTCAGAGAACTTCATTCTTCTAGGTAGACCCTATGAGCAAAAAGAAACTATTGAACTTATTGTGAGTATCTATAAGAATAATCATCCAGATTTTTTTGAAGGTGAACGAAACTCATTCATATTTGAACTACGCTATACAGAACCATTTGAAAAAAATTTCACTGAGTTAAAGCGTCTTCAAGGATTAGCGGCTGAGTACGCTAGACATAGAAATGAATTTCAGGGTTATATTATTATCAATTTAAACAGTTATTTGAATCACTGTGATGATTGTTATTTTAAATTGCTCTTTTTAAGTAAATTGTTGCTTTAGGCTAACTTATTCAAAAAAATCCCATAACAATACTCGTAATATGCTTCCTTAATTGAAATGGGCATAGGCATAACTCTTGCCATTTTGTTATTGAAGATTTCTGTATCCACAATCATTCTAAGAATCACAGATGCCATTTCTTTTCTCTTGAATGTATACTTTTCCAGTTTCTTATGAAGTAGAAAATCTGGCGTGAAGCTGAATTTGATGATCTAGTAGCAACATTTTTCTTAAACTGATCGAATTAAAAAGGGAAATTAAACAATTTTATGAAAGGCATAAGGAAGTGTATCAACATTTCCACTACACTTTTCCTAATCTTCATTGCCTTGTGAGGAGGATACATATGTTAGAAGTAATCTTAGTAATACTTAACCTATGGTGGTTCTACAACACCAAATACTTTAAACTTTGGTCTAAAATCAAAATTGGTGATGATCAATTTTCAATTTCCATTACAGCATTAATTATATTAATCTATATAGCCATCGGTGCATTTGGTTTTGTACGATGGTACTATTACCACCGAAGACTCTAATAATATAATACTAAGTACAGAGTTAAACAGTAAAAACATAGGGACAGCAACCGTAACATTGCTGTCCCTTTAAATATGATTATTATTTTTCTATCTTTCCCTGAATAATGAATCCATTCCAATCTTCCTGAATATATTGATTATTCTTCTTTCTGACTATTTGCCCAATAGTTTCACTTTCCTCAATTCTTTTATTGAGTTCATTAAGGTTTCTTGTATAGATGAAAGGATTCTTGATTTTGTTCTTCATTTCTTTCTCAAAAACATCTCTTAATTCTTTGAGTTCTTTTAAGCCATGTTCTTTCAAGTATTCCTTGGTATCCTTAAAGGACTGATAGATATTGTTTGTCTGATTATATCTTTCATAGAATGATTTCATAAATATTGCAGAGTTGTAATCATCTACTTCTTCTACAGTAAGAAGTAGTGTCTGGCATCCTGCAAGCTCAAAGGCACGTCTAATACCATAGATTCCTTCACCACTTATATTCTCACCAAGTCCTGTATTACATGCTGATAATACAACTAATTCTGTACCCTTTAAGTCCATATACTGTATTTCTTTAGCACTAATATAGCCGTAATTATTATCTTCCACGTTATATCCTGATAAGCATAGAATACCTCTGTCCATTGGTTCCATATGTTCATTATCTAGATAGTCACCATGTGTAGAAACATGAAGTATTCTTGGCCTTTTTGTATTAAAGAAGTTATCATGATTGGCTTGATATGAACTATATATAGTGGACTTCTCGCCATAGATATCATGAATGAACATGCCTTCTAGATATGAGCCATAAAGTACACCTTTTGTATCGCCTCTGTCGTTATCTTCAGATTGTGTACCTGAGAAATCAGGATAGACAAAAGATACAAGCTGATCTGTGTAATTATCATCCGTATTCTTATTAAAGAGTGTTTGTACAGAACTTAGGTAGGAAATATTTAAGCAGTTAAGTATTCTTTCAAAGGATAAATTATAGAGTTTACCATCAGGACAGATATAAATATGATCATAGTCTTCAAGAGAACCAATAAATGATTCAATATCTTCATTATTAATAAATGAACCACTGATGATATCTTCATGATCAATAACACACTGTGAATACTTTCCTTTCTTTATCAGAATAATGCCATACTTAGAATTATCAAGTTCATAGAAATCAATAATCAGATTATTGTCTATCTCATGAGATACTTCTTCTAAAGATAATCTTTCACCCATTGTTTCATTGTGGAATCTATTGACATCTATCTCAAAAGAGAGATTCTTATTGGTAAAGAGATATCCTAATAAATCGTGGATATCCCTTTCAAAGACACAGGATTTTAATAATCTATATACACGATTGAATGATACAAGATAGTTTCGTCTAAAAGAGACTTCTTTTATACTAAAGGCAGTTATCTTAAGATTATTAATATTTTCAAAATATGCAATCATATAATTCTCGATAAATTCATTATCTGTTTTATCTTGATGAACCTGTGAAACTAGTAAGTTAGATAATACAAGTAATGTATCTGGATGATTCTCTCCCAGGATCTCTTTACAGACATTATAAACTGCATTCTGCAGTTCACATACCTTGTTATAATCCCCTAAATAAGAATAAAATATTGCTAGATTGTTTAATGAAGTTAATGTATCCGGATGAGTCTCCCCCAGGATCTCTTTACGGGCATTATAAACTGCATTCTGCAGTTTGTATGCCTTGTTATAATCTCCTAAATAAGAATAAGAATTTGTTAGATTGTTTAATGAAGCTAATGTATCTGGATGAGTCTCTCCCAGGATTTCTTTACTGGCATTATAAACTGCATTCTGCAGTTTGCATGCCTTGTTGTAATCCCCTAAATCAGAATAAGAATTTGCTAGATTGTTTAATGAA
>OIZP01000072.1_pt1 | contig 70212 bp, 76 predicted proteins | sample 1588531 | NCBI WGS metagenome assembly OIZP01 (sample SAMN03283283) | human gut metagenome | biome: human-associated habitat; material: feces | host: Homo sapiens | place: Peru | collected 2012
AAGAACTAGATATACCCGTAAATAAAGGATTTGTCAACCACACGATTGTAGATTAATAGATATATTATTATTTTAAGGATAAAATATATAATTCTAATAAACAAGTGTTAGAAAGCACTGGAGCTTATTTTGGTGCATTATATCAACTTGTGTATTATTTAAAATCTATTAAAATGTGTTCGTTGTTTGAAAATATTAAATCCTTTGAAAATAAGGTATTTATGCATTTTTTCTCTGTAAATAAGAAACAACAATTTATAGAATCTTGCAATAACATTTTTATAAATTTAGTGTCTATTTTGACTCAAATTCTAATTTATATAATCGGTGCAATTTTAGTGGTTAAACATCACATTACTGTTGGCATGGTAGTAACAATTACTAATTATTATGCTAACGTTATATCAAACACACAGATAATATTAAATTTTTGGAATAATGTGCAAAAATGTAGAGTTAGTTGTGATAGATTAAGTATTTACCATAATATATCAAAAATGAATGGAAAAGAACTGATTGAAGATGTTAACACTGTGTATTTTGATCATCTTTCTTTTAGATATATAGATCAAGAGGAATTAATACATTACAATGGCTCTTTTGAAAAAGGAAATATTTATAGAATTTTAGGAAAAAACGGTACTGGGAAGAGTACTTTTATACAAGTTATTTTAGGCGTGTTTGGTAATGATTATGGTGGACGTATATTAGTGAATAGTATTGATATGAAAAAAATTGATATGAATTACTTTATTTTTAAGAATTTGGCTGTTTGCTTGCAAGAACCATTAATTATTGAAGATACTATTGAACGGAATCTAATTCCAAATGATAATTACAGTGGTAGATACTTAGAATATTTGTTAAAAGGTTTTAATATGGTTGAAATAATTGATAATATGGATGATGGGATTAATACTGTTTTGCATCCATTAAATTCAAATCTGTCAGGAGGCGAAAAGCAAAAAATTGGTATTATTAGGGTTTTATTATCTAAAGCAAATGTATTAGTGTTTGATGAACCAACTTCGGCTTTAGATAAAGAGAGTTCGAGATTTTTTCAACAATGCATTAATAAAATTGAAAACAAAATAATAATAATTATTTCTCATGATGACTTAGAGTATCTTGAATCAAAAGAAAAAAAAGTTTTTTTAATATAGAAACTTCGTTTACAAAACATGTTTTTCAGGTAATCTGCAATTAGATATAAACGATTAAATATGGGCTATAAGAATTGTAATGCAGAAAGCTTATGAGTGTTTAAAGGTTGATTTATTATTTATCCCTAATATATTCAAGATAGATAACTTCGAGAAGATTGTTCAAAAGTCAAACAATAATGAGAGCTATTTTAAAATTTGAAGTGGTCTTATTCGTGGATATGATAGTAGCTCTGTCTAAATGAATTCGGTGGATCTATTTTATGGATTTGGTGGTTCCACGCAACTTTAAATATTCAAATATACCAGAAAGATCGGATCGTATAATAAATATCTAAAATGCACTTTAAGCACGCGTATAAGACGCAAAAATAACTGAATATGCTTTAAATAAAGAAACATTCAGTTCTCTAAACGTTAGTATTTTGCTTTCTTTTGCCTAAATACTATAAATTCGTATGTGTAGGTCACAAATAGGTCACACAACTTTTTAAACTAAAAACCTTGAAGAATATCTAAAATGGTAGTCACCTTTTTATGTGAGAGTATTGGTAGTACTCTTAATCGTCTTGGATGTTCGAAGTATCCAGGATATTTTTTTATAAAAGAAAAAGCCTTAATCAAAACTTGATCTCTGATAACGAGAGTTACGATTAAGGAGTAGTTAATAAAAATAGGAAGCAGTGTCGTTTCCAAGACTGCTTCCTCAAAACTAATGTTTTTCCTTGCAAACGTAGTTTAACACAGATTAGTAATAGATGTCAATTACATCAAATAAGTAATCAAATGTTGCCTTAAGTTTCTGATTGAAGCTATAGTCGTAATCTCGGTATATTCTATTCTTTAAAAATTTCAATTGATTATTGATTTTGCGCTTAACCCCATCGCTTGTAATCATGTGAATTGATGCGTAAAGTAGTGTAACGATTTGTCTGATTTTTTCTTTAGCAAGATATTTATCATTTCTTTGACGCTTTATTGATTTTAGACTGATTTTTACTGCATGATTAGTTTGGTGCTTCGATTCTTTGATTGTAACATCGTTTAATATACAATTATTATGAGCAGCTGCATTTCTTAATTCTTTTACATCTTTCATAAGATAAAAGTCATTCAGTAAGTCTTTATCGTTCCATCTATCTGCACAAAATTTATAGAATCTTAAATAATCGCCAAAAGATACAATTTCTATCAATGTCCATGCTGGATAATTTCCATTGTAATGTTGAATGATATCACCAACATAAGAACTATTGGCTTTTTCAAGTATTCTTTTCTCTAAAACTTGTCTATTTTGGCCTAGACTTATCATAAAATCATTTACTATTGAATAACCATCTTCAGCTTCGTCATTTTCCAAACGATGTAATAATTTAAGTTTGGAATAATGCTCTATATCTAGAGCAATTTCAAGGATAATACCTCGCAAATAATTATCGATAATAGCTAGATCAACTAGATATGCAAAATCAAGATTTACATATTTACCTTTGTTTACTCCATCAGGATGTTTTCTAAAGTTTTTTCGGAAAGATGTTAACTTATAATAATAATTGTTGCTTGTCAAATAATCTTCAGCACGTTCCTTGCAAAAAACATTAAAAGATATTCCTTTATCTTCTAAACGTTTCACCTGATCTGCAACGCTTAATTTTTGTTTGTATATATTCATCCTATCCCTCCTTTATATAATCATACCTAAATTACTTATTATCCTTCTTAACTCTTTCGTATTCCATTTGTGTGACTGTATCCACTGTGTGCTGGCCTTTGTCATCTAGTAATCTGTAAATTTCAAGGTGTTTGCGTTCGTGATCAGTTAATGCAATATCAGATGAGTCATCACCATATATCATTATATCTGTAGTAACGCCGAATAGATCAGCTAGTTTTTGTACTATACCCATTGGAGGTGTAGATTTGTTAGCAATCCACATTGATACAGTACTTTCACCACGACCTACTTTTTCTCCTAACTCTTTCATTGTTAAACCATTCATTCGCATGTACTTCTCAACCGTGCTAGCAAACTTAATTTCTCTATTCATTTTTTCACCTCTTTCTATTTAATTATAAAATATATTCAATAATATTCAAGAAAATCATAATAAAACTTCAAAAAAATTGAAATACATTATGAATGTGCAAGGAGGTGATATAGATGCAAGAAAGAATCAGTATTGAAGAAGCAATTAGGGAAGCAGGTCTTAAAAAGAAATATGTAGCCAATGAATTAGGTGTTTCAGAGACATATATTAATGAATATTTGAAAAAGCCTGGCTCTATCTCGGTTAAAAATGCATCAATCATTTGTAAATTAATAAACGTTAATTATATTTACGTACAAGAGATTTCAAGATTATGGATATATTCCAGGGTCTTTTTTTGTATATTCAATTGAATATTTTCCTTTCATTGTATATATCTTTCGATTCAAAAGCCATATATGATAAAGGTATAGTATACATATTTTGTTTAGGGAGAAGAAGATGGGAGCATATGATAATTGTATTATCCTGATTCCAGCATTACAGCCAGATGAGCGCTTGATTCAAATGATTCATGGATTACATGAACGTGGTTTTCATAAAATTGCTGTTACGGATGATGGAAGTAGTGATGATCGACAGAAATACTTTCAAGAAGTAGAAATAATGGGCGTTAAAGTGATTCATCATTCTAAAAAAATGGGAAAAGGGGTAGCTTTAAGAAGTGCATTACGATTGGCGGATGAAAAAATAGAAGAATCTGATTTCTATATAACGGCCGATTGTGATGGTCAATACTCGCCGGAAGATATTGAAAAGGTCGCAAAAGAATTATTAGAAAATCCAGATTGTTTTGTGCTCGGAGTACGTACATACGAAAGAAAAAAAGGTAAGAAAGTAAGATTTTGGTTGAATTCTTGCCAGAAATTATTTTTCCGTATTACCAATCATGGAAAAGAATGTCCGGATCCTAGAAGTGGACTTCGTGGTTTTCCAGCTTCATTAAAAAAACTAGCACTATGTACAGAAGGAAAGTCGTATGATTATGAATTGAATTTTCTAGATGCAGCCATACAAAAAACACCGATTGTAGTTGTACCTATTTGTTCAGAAACACATAATAGGAATGAAACAAGTCATTTTCGTCCGGTTGTAGATTTACTAGGAATGTATTTAAAATTCTGGAAATATCTATTTACATCAAATGTTGCGACTGTATTTGATTTAGTTTTCTTTATAATATTTGAAAGTTTGTTTTCTAAACTCGGTACGATTTCAATTTTTGTGGCAACTATATGCGCGAGAGCTATTAGTGGTAGTGTGGGATATATATTAAATCGTTATATTAGTTTTCATAGTAAATTAAATCCAGGAAGAGAAATGGTTCGCTATTCCATTGTGTTTGTATGTCAGATGGCTGCCAGTGGTATTTTGGTATCCTTACTAAGTGTTATTCCAATTCCTACTGTTATTGTAAAAGCTATCATTGATACAATTTTATTTTTTGTCGTCTACAATATTCAAAAAAATTGGGTATTTACCGAGAAATAAAAAAGACATCCTGCTTAACCGTGGTGCCATAAGAAAACATGAAAAAACCCAGTAAAATCAATGTTTTTTAGGGCAGCGGAAAACGGGGCAGGTCAAAACAACTGAATAATCAGACAGAAACAGGGTGTTGTCAAGCATGACAGCGCCCTTTTCTGTTCCCCGGCCAAGCCGCAGATTTTGAAAAAAGTCTGCGGCTTTTCTTTTTGCCCAAAAGCAGAAAGGAGGCGACGGCCTATGTACTTCACTTCCGGCAGCGATCGGGCCTTTGAACAGCTCATGCAGGGCAAGCCCGGTTTTGACCACTACGACAGCGGCGAGGCGGTCACGCCGGAGGACTGCGGCACCTGCCGCTTTTATCGCCCGCACTGGAAATATCAATTCTGCGTCTATGCGGAATGTCCCTACCAGCCGGGCAAGCTGACCGCCTACGACGCGGTGACATTTCGAGTGAAAGGAGTTGAGAATATGGCAGTATTTCGTGTAGAGCGTAACAAGGGCTACACGGTGATGTCCAATCACCACCTGCGGAACAAGGACTTATCCCTGAAAGCCAAGGGCCTGTTATCGCAAATGCTTTCCCTGCCGGAAGATTGGGACTATACGCTGAAAGGTTTGTCCCTTATCAACCGGGAGCAGATCGACGCGATCCGGGCCGCAATCCGGGAGCTGGAACAGGCCGGGTACATCGTCCGATCCCGTGAGCGCGACAGCCAAGGACGCTTGCGCGGCGCGGACTATGTGATCTATGAACAGCCCCAGCCTGTGCCGGATTCACCTACGTTGGAAAATCCAATGTTGGATAATCCAACGCAGGAAAAGCCTACGTTGGGAAAACCAACGCAATTAAATAAAGATATATCAAGTAAAGAAAAATCAATTACTGATGTATCAATTACCGATCCCATTCCTATCCTTTCCCGACCCTCTCCTTTGGAGGACGAGGCGGCACAGCCGCCGGAACGGAAAGGAACGGAAGCGAAATCACAGAGCGCCATAGAGATTTATCGTCAAATCATCATGGACAACATCGAGTACGAACACCTTTGCCAGCACGTCAAGGGCATTGACCGGGAAACGCTGGACGAGATTGTGGACTTGCTGGTGGAAACCGTATGCAGCGCCCGCAAGACCATCCGTATTGCCGGGGACGATTACCCGGCAGAGCTGGTGAAATCTAAGTTTATGAAGCTGGACAGCTCTCACATTGAGTTTGTCTTTGACTGTTTGAGCAAGAACACTTCGGAAATCCGCAACATCAAGAAATACCTGCTGGCTATGCTGTTCAATGCGCCCAGCACGATCAACGGTTACTATGCCGCGCTGGTGGCCCATGACATGAACACCGGCAAAATCTGAAAGGAGGACGGTCCTATGAAACAGGGTGCATTGATTTTCGACGAGCGCAGCGACCGTTACGACATTCGCTTTGATCTGGCGGACTACTACGGCGGCCTGCACTGTGGAGAAACCTTTGACGTGATGGTGGGCGGCAGGTGGAAGCCCACCCGCATTGAGTACGGGGCCAACTGGTATCTGGTTGGCATCCGTGCCGACGATCTTTCCGGCCTGCGGGTGAGGATTTAATCGGGGACAACCGGCGCAAGTGGCTGTCCCTTTTCTGTTTCCTGCGGCGGCTGACGGTGCCACCTTAACCGTGCCGCCGCACTTCTGCGAAAGGAGGGATAGCGATTGCAGGAGGAAGTAACCCAAAAGACAATAGCCTTTTCCATCAAATCGGCCAAGCTGACAATCCAAGTGCTGCAAGCGGCGGCCCGTAAGTTTCTGGAAACCCAAAACAAGGGCAAGACCAAGCTGCACCACGGCCAGCAGAGCCTAAAGCAGCTCAAAAAGCACGGGGCGGCCCTGTCCAATATCGAGATCACCGACGCCAACATCGGACTGTTTAAGCCCTGTGCCAAGAAATACGGCGTGGACTTCACGCTGCGGAAAGACGCCACTACCCAGCCCCCGCACTACATCGTGATTTTCAAGGCCAAGGACGCCGACAACATGGAACAGGCGTTCAAGGAGTTCACGGCCAAGAAGTTGCAGCGGGAGGAACGGCCCTCGATCCGCAAGGACATTGCCGCAAGCAAGGAAAAGGCAGCGGCCCGCAACGCTGACCGGGCCAAGGAAAAATTCAAAGAAAGGGGGCTGTCACGATGAAGCCGGAAATGAAAAAACTGATAATCGCCAATCTGCCTTATCTGCTGTTTGTCTATCTGTTCGGCAAGCTGGGGCAGGCGTACCGGCTGGCGGAGGGCATCGACCTTTCCCAAAAGCTCCTGCACTTTGCGGACGGCTGCGCGGCGGCCTTTGAAAGTGCCGCCCCCAGCTTCCACCCCATTGACCTGCTGATCGGCGTCGCCGGTGCTGCGGCGCTGCGGCTCATGGTGTACTGCAAAGGCAAGAACGCCAAGAAATACCGCAAAGGCGTGGAGTACGGCAGCGCCCGATGGGGCGGCCCCAAGGATATAGCCCCCTATATCGACCCCAATTTTGACAACAACATTCTGCTGACACAGACGGAACGGCTCACCATGAACAACAGGCCGAAAGACCCCAAAACCGCACGAAACAAGAATGTCCTTGTAATCGGCGGTTCCGGCTCCGGCAAGACCCGGTTCTTTGTAAAACCAAACCTGATGCAATGTGTGTCCAAGGACTATCCGACCTCATTTGTGATAACCGATCCCAAGGGCAGCTTGATCGGTGAAGTGGGCCAGCTCCTTATCCGCAGCGGCTACCGCGTGAAAGTGCTGAACACCATCAATTTTTCCAAGAGCATGAAATACAACCCGTTTCGGTATCTGCACTCGGAAAAAGACGTGTTGAAGCTGGTAAATACCCTGATTTGCAACACTAAAGGCGAGGGCGAAAAAAGTGCGGAAGATTTTTGGGTGAAATCGGAACGGCTGTTCTACACGGCCCTGATCGGCTATATCTGGCAGGAAGCGCCGGAGGAAGAAATGAACTTCACGACGCTGCTTGAAATGATAAATGCCAGCGAAGCCCGCGAGGACGACCCGGAATTTCAGTCGCCGGTGGATTTGATGTTTGAGCGATTGGAGGAACGCGATCCAGACCACTTTGCCGTCCGCCAGTATAAAAAATTCCTGCTTTCGGCGGGCAAGACACGTTCCTCTATCCTTATCAGCGCAGGCGCGAGAATGGCCCCTTTTGACATCCGCGAGGTGCGGGAGCTGATGGAGGACGACGAACTGGAACTTGACACCATCGGGGACGAGAAAACGGCGCTGTTCCTGATTATGTCGGACACGGACACCACCTTTAATTTCATTCTGGCAATGGTACAGAGCCAGCTTATCAACCTGCTTTGTGACCGGGCCGATGATAAATACGGCGGGCGGCTGCCGGTTCACGTCCGCATGATACTGGACGAGTTTGCGAACATCGGCCAGATACCCAACTTTGACAAGCTGATCGCCACCATCCGAAGCCGTGAAATCTCGGCTTCTATTATTTTGCAAAGCCAGTCACAGTTAAAGGCCATCTACAAGGACGCTGCGGAAATCATTTCCGATAACTGCGACTGCACGCTTTTTCTTAGTGGGCGGGGCAAGAACGCCAAGGAAATCTCTGACGTGCTGGGCAAAGAAACCATCGACAGCTACAACCAGAGCGAAAACCGGGGCGCACAGACCTCTCACGGATTGAATTATCAGAAGTTAGGAAAGGAGTTGATGTCACAGGACGAAATCGCAACGATGGACGGAGGCAAGTGTATTTTGCAGGTGCGCGGTGTCAGGCCGTTTTTCAGTGAGAAATACGACATTACCCGTCACCCCCGCTATAAATACCTTTCCGACGCCGACAAGAAGAACTATTTTGATGTGGACAGCTACCTGTCGTCCCTGCGCCGGAAAAGGCGGCGCGTGATAACGGAGGACGAACCCTTTGACCTCTACGACATTGAGCTGTCGGAGGAAGATTTTTCCGCAGAATAAAGCGGCCATAGAGAAAGGAGCGTGACCGATGGGACACTCGGACGAATGGACATTTGCGGATTATTTCAAGTATGAGAAAGAAATCTACCGGGCAATCATTTCCGCTGCGGTGCTGTGCCAGTGGATCGCAGAACATGATACCCCGCCCACGGACGGGGAAGCCGAAGAACTTGCAAGGGAAATAGACCGCAGACTGTGTGAAGCATGGGGCGAAATTTTTTCGCTGGCTGTGCTGGAATGGCGGGACGGCCAGTAACTCCGGGCCGTCTGCGGATTGTGAGGCTGCCGCTGTGAACGGCGGCTTTTTTTGCACCCAAACACCATCACAATCTGAATTTATGGAGGTATATTTATGGAATTTTTCAATAGTGCAGTTGATACTTTGCAGACCATCGTTGTGGGCCTCGGCGGCGCGCTTTGCGTATGGGGCGGCGTCAATCTTTTGGAGGGATACGGGGCGGACAACCCTGCAAGCAAGTCACAGGGAATCAAGCAGCTTGTCGCCGGAGGTGGCGTTGCCCTCATTGGCATGACCCTTGTTCCGCTGCTGTCCGGGCTGCTGGGATAACCCCATGTGTGTTAGAAAACCCTCCGCGTCCTCTCTGATCTGGGAGGGCGCGGGAAAGGAGGTGTCCCCACATGATCGGTGATTTAATCGGGGAATGGATCAAAGGAATCCTGATCGACGGTATCATGGGCAACCTGTCCGGCCTGTTTAACACGGTCAATACCAAAGTCGGGGAAATCGCGTCGGATGTGGGCAGTACCCCGCAGGACTGGAACGGCGGCATTTTCTCCATGCTGCAAAACCTGTCCGAAACGGTGATCGTCCCCATTGCGGCGGCCATTCTCGCCCTTGTGATGTGCTATGAGCTGATCGACATGATTGTGGAAAAGAACAATATGCACGACTTCGACAGCTCCATGTTCTTCCGCTGGATTTTCAAAAGCGCCTTTGCCATCCTCATTGTGACGAACACATGGAATATCGTCATGGGCGTGTTTGACGCCACCCAGCAGGTCGTCAACCAGAGCGCCGGGGTGATTATCGGAGATACCAGCATTGATTTTGACACGCTGCTCCCTGATCTGGAAAGCCGCCTTGAAGCAATGGACATCGGGCCGCTTCTGGGCCTGTGGTTCCAGACCCTTGTTGTGGGGCTGACGATGAACATTCTTTCCATCTGCATTTTCCTTGTGACCTATGGAAGAATGATTGAAATTTACGCCGTGACCGCATTGGGGCCGATCCCCCTTGCCACGCTGGGCAATGCAGAGTGGCGCGGCATGGGCCAGAACTACTTGAAATCCTTGCTTGCGCTGGGCTTCCAAGCCTTTTTAATCATGGTGGTTGTCGGGATTTATGCGGTGCTGATCCAGCAGATCGGAACCGCCGACGACATATCCGGTGCGATCTGGGGCTGTATGGGCTATACCGTTTTGCTTTGCTTCTGTCTGTTCAAGACGGGAAGTATCAGCAAGGCCGTATTTACCGCCCACTAAAGAAACGAGGTGACTTTTTATGGCTTATGTAACTGTCCCCTTGGATTTAACCAAGGTCAAATCCAAGGTAGTATTCGGGCTGACGAAACGCCAGCTCATTTGTTTTGGCGGTGCGCTGCTTGTTGGCGTCCCGCTTTTCTTTTTGATCCGGGGCCGCGTCCCGACCAGCGCGGCGGCGCTCATTATGGTGTTTGCCATGCTGCCGGGCTTTCTGCTGGCGCTTTACGAAAAACACGGCCAGCCCCTTGAAGTGGTGGTGCGCCAGATCGTAGAGTGCTGCTTCATCCAGCCCAAGGAACGGCCCTACCAGACCAACAACGCTTATACCGCCCTTGTGCGGCAATCCCAAATGGAAAAGGAGGTCAACGCCATTGTCCAAAAAGCAAAAGAACGAAACGAGCGCAAAAGCGCCGGTCAAGCTCACCCGCGCCGAAAAGAAAGAGATTCAGGCCGTCATCCGAAAGTATAAGGGCGACGGCAAGCCCCATTCGGCGCAGGTCAGTATTCCCTATGAGGCCATGTATCAGGACGGCGTGTGCCGGGTGACGCCCCGCACCTTTTCCAAGTGCATTGAGTTTACGGACATCAGCTACCAACTGGCGCAGGCGGACACCAAGACCGCCATCTTTGAAAACCTGTGCGACCTCTACAACTATCTGGACGCCTCCATTCATGTGCAGTTTTCCTTTATCAACCGCAAGATCGACCCCAAGCAGTACGCCAAGAGCTTTGAAATCCGGGCGCAGGGGGACGACTTCGACGACATCCGCAGCGAGTATTCCGACATTTTGCAAGACCAGCTTGTGAACGGGAACAACGGACTGATGAAGCGGAAATTTATGACCTATACCATCGAGGCGGACAGCCTGAAAATGGCCCGCGCCAGACTGCGCCGGATCGAAACCGACCTTTTGGGCTATTTCAAGAGCATGGGGGCCTCCGCGTGGGGACTGGACGCCAAGGAACGGCTGGAAGTCATGCACAGCATTTTCCACCCGGACGGGGAACCGTTCTCCTTTGACTGGAAGTGGCTTGCCCCGTCGGGGCTTTCTACCAAGGACTTTATCGCCCCGTCCTCGTTCCACTTCGGCAATGCCCGGATGTTCGGGCTGGGCGGCAAATACGGGGCGGTGAGCTTTCTGCAAATCCTCTCCCCGGAACTGTCGGATGAAATGCTGGCCGACTTTCTCAACACGGAAAACGGCATTGTGGTGAACCTCCATGTGCAGGCCATCGACCAGAGCGACGCCATTAAGACGGTCAAGCGCAAGATCACCGACCTTGACGCCATGAAGATTCAGGAACAGAAACGGGCTGTCCGCAGCGGCTACGACATGGATATACTTCCCAGCGACCTTGCCACCTACGGGCAGGACGCCAAGGAGTTGCTAAAGACCTTGCAGAGCCGGAATGAACGGATGTTCCAGCTTACCTTTTTGGTGCTGAACACCGCAGACACCCGGCAAAAGCTGGAAAACGATGTGTTCTGGGCTGCCGGTATTGCACAGAAATACAACTGTTCCCTTGTGCGGCTGGACTACCAACAGGAACAGGGGCTTATGAGCAGCCTGCCGCTGGGGGCCAGCCACATCCAGATTGAACGCTCCCTGACGACTTCCAGCGTGGCCGTGTTCGTCCCTTTTGTAACGCAGGAGCTTTTTCAGGGCGGCGACGCCATGTATTACGGGATCAACGCCAAGACCGGCAACATGATTATGCTCGACCGCAAACGAGCGAGGTGTCCCAACGGGCTAAAGCTGGGGACACCGGGAAGCGGCAAAAGTATGAGCTGTAAATCAGAAATTTTGAGCGTGTTCCTCTGCACCCCGGACGATGTGTATATCTGTGATCCAGAGGCCGAGTATTACCCCCTTGTGAAGCGGCTGCATGGGCAGGTGGTGAAGCTGTCGCCTACCAGCAAAAACTATGTGAACCCGCTGGACATCAACCTGAACTACTCCGAGGATGAAAACCCGCTGGCCTTAAAATCCGACTTTGTACTGTCGTTCTGTGAGCTTGTCATGGGTGGCAAGAACGGGCTGGAAGCCATTGAAAAGACGGTGATCGACCGGGCGGTACAGGTGATCTACCGGCCTTATCTGGCAGACCCCAAGCCGGAAAATATGCCCATCCTTGCAGACCTGCACAAAGCCCTGTTAGACCAGCATATCCCGGAGGCCGACCGGGTGGCGCAGGCCCTTGACCTGTATGTGTCCGGCAGCTTAAATGTGTTCAACCACAGAACCAACATCGACATTCAAAACCGCATTGTGGCCTTTGACATCAAGGAGCTGGGCAAGCAGCTAAAGAAAATCGGTATGCTCATTGTCCAAGACCAGATTTGGGGGCGCGTCACCCAAAACCGCAGCAAGGGCAAGGCGACATGGTATTTCTGTGATGAGTTCCACCTGCTTTTGCGTGAGGAACAGACGGCGGCCTTTTCCTGTGAGATTTGGAAGCGTTTCCGTAAGTGGGGCGGGATTCCCACAGGTGCCACGCAGAATGTAAAAGACCTGCTTTCCTCCCCGGAAATTGAGAACATTTTGGAAAACAGCGACTTCATCTGCCTGCTCAATCAAGCCAGCGGCGACCGCAAAATCCTTGCGGAACGGCTGAACATTTCGCCCCAGCAATTACGGTATGTGGACAATTCCGAACCCGGCGAGGGGCTTCTCATTTACGAAAATGTGATCCTGCCCTTTAAGAACCCCATCCCGAAAAACACCCAGCTCTACCAGATCATGACGACCCGGTTAGGCGAGGGGGCGACGGTATGAGCGCCTTAACACATTTCAGCCTGTTTTCCGGGATCGGCGGGATCGACCTTGCGGCGGAAGCCGCAGGGTTTACCACCGTATGCCAGTGCGAATGGGCGGATTTCCCGATGGAAGTTTTGAAAAAGCACTGGCCGCAGGTACCAAAATTCCGGGACATTACCACAGTGACAAAGGAGGCATTTTTTGAAAAAACAGGACGAGAAACCACCACACTTATTTCCGGGGGATTCCCCTGCCAGCCCTTTTCCAGCGCCGGGAAACAACGGGGATTTGAGGACGAACGGTATTTATGGCCCGAAATGCTCCGCGTTATCCGGGAACTGCACCCCTCTTGGGTGCTTGGAGAAAATGTTGCTGGTTTCATCCATCTGGGGCTCGACAAGACGGTTTTTGACTTGGAGCAGGCAGGCTACGCCGTTAGGGTTTTCGTACTTCCTGCTGTCGCCGTCGGCGCATGGCATGAGCGCAAAAGAACTTTCATCATCGGCCATACTGCTTCCCACGCCCCTTGCCAGCGACACGGGGGATGTGGGGAAGACTGTCGATGTGCGGATGACCCCGACCGGGAGCTTCCGAAAATACAACCCCAGCGGAACCGTATGGACGGCGCGGCTGTCATGGGCGGTTTACAAACTGCTGGGCAGCCCGCCGGGGGATGTGAAACTGAATCCCGACTGGGTGGAATGGCTGATGGGATTCCCCCGGAGATGGACGGACATTCCATGTGGGCCAAAGAACCGGCGCAAATCCCGTACTTAATCAGCGACCCGCCGGCGAATGTGGCAAAACGGTTAAAGACTTTGGGAAACGCAGTTGTTCCCCCGCAGGTGTACCCCATCCTGCGCTATATTGCAGAGATCGAAACCGGGCGCTGCCGGAACAGACAAGGAGGTGACGCCCTATGAAGCAGTTGAAACCCCGTGATAAGGTGACGCAGCACATGACCCGCGACGGCCTGACGCTGGACAACCAGACCACCGGCAAGAGCATCAACATTTCCAGCCGGGAGGCCGAACAGGACTATTCCGCAGCCGAGCCGGGCGGCACCGCTGAAAAGGTGCTGGAACGTGCCGGGGACATCCGGGAGCGCAGCAAGGCGAAGCGGGCCGCCAAGGATGGCGCGAATACGGCAGCGCAGGCCACCGGCCCGGCGTCCCGCCTGCAATTCACCGCCGAGGAACGGGCCGATCCCGCCCTTTCCAAGTACGTTCACAAGGCGGAAAAGCGGGCGGATAAGCTGGACGCAGCCAAAGAAGCCCTGCCGAAAAAGCGCGTCGTCACCAAGGAAATCGTCTATGACGAGGCCAAGGGCAAGGCCAAAACCAAGCTGCACTTTGACAAGGTGGAGAAACCGGCCCCCAAGCTCAAACCCAACCCGGCCAGCCGTCCGATGGAGGAAGCGGGCCTGTATCTGCATGGAAAAATCCATGAGGTTGAGCATGAGAATGTGGGCGTCGAGGGCGGCCATAAGGGAGAAGAACTTGCCGAGCGCCAAGCGGGAAAAGCCATTCGCAGCGGCATCCGGCGTCATAAGCTCAAACCCTACCGGGCCGCAGCCAAGGCCGAGAAAAAGGCCATTGCCGCCAATGCGGAGTACATCTACCGGAAATCCTTGCGGGACAACCCGGAAATGGCGCAGGCGGTGAAAAACCCGGTGGCCCGGTTCTGGCAGAAACAGAAAATCAAACGGGACTATGCCAAGGCAGCACGGGCGGCGGGCCAGACGGCACAGGGCGCAGCCAGCGCCACCAAGACCACCGCCGCAGCCGCCAAAAAAGCCGCCGAGAAAAGCAAACAGGCCGCGTCCTTTGTGGCCCGGCACTGGAAAGGTGTGCTGCTGATCGGCGGTGTGGGCCTTATGCTCATGCTGATTATGGGCGGCCTGCAATCCTGTACGGCCATGTTCGGCAGCGCAGGAACCGGCGTGGCAGCCACGTCCTATCTGTCCGAGGACAGCGATATGCTGGGGGCGGAAGCCGCCTATGCGGACATGGAGGCCGATTTGCAGTATGAGCTTGACAACTACGAAAGCCTGCACCCCGGCTATGACGAATACCGTTTCGATCTGGACGAGATCGGTCATGACCCCTATGTGCTGACTTCCATCCTGTCGGCGCTGCATGAGGGCGTCTATACGCTGGGCGACGTGCAAGGCAACCTTGCCATGCTCTTTGAGAAGCAATATACCCTGACACAGACCATTGAAACCGAAACCCGATACCGCACCGAAACCCGGACGGACAGCGAGGGCAACACCTATACTGTGCAAGTTCCCTACACCTATTACATCTGCAACGTGAAGCTGGAAAACTTCGATATGTCCCATCTGCCTGTTTACATCATGGGCGAGGAACAAATGAGCCTGTATGCGGTGTATATGCACACGCTGGGCAACCGGCCTGACCTGTTCCCAAACGGCACCTATCCCAACGCTTCCACCGTCAAGGAGCCGACCTATTACGACATTCCCCCGGAGGCTTTGGAGGACGCCACCTTTGCCGCAATGATGGCCGAGGCGGAAAAGTATGTAGGTTATCCGTATGTGTGGGGCGGCAGCTCTCCCAGCACCAGCTTTGATTGCAGCGGCTTTGTGAGCTGGGTCATCAATCACAGCGGATGGGACGTGGGACGGCTGGGCGCACAGGGCCTTTGCAATATCTGTACCCCTGTTTCCCCGGAGCAGGCCAAGCCCGGCGACCTTGTATTTTTCGTCGGCACTTACGACACCCCCGGCGTTTCCCATGTCGGCATTTATGTGGGCAATTCCGTGATGTTGCACTGTGGCGACCCTATTTCTTACACCAATCTCAATTCGAGTTATTGGCAGGAGCATTTCTATTGTTACGGGCGTCTGCCTTGACGCCAGAAAGGAGTTTTGACTATGGCAAACAAACTTGACCGTATCGAAAAGGACATTGAGAAAACCAAGGCCAAGATCGCGGAGCTGCAAAAGCAGCTTCGTGAGCTGGAAGCGGCAAAGACCGAACAGGAGAATTTGCAGATCATCCAGCTTGTGCGCGGCCTGAACATGAAGCCGGAGGAATTTGCGGCGTTCCTGCGCGGCGGCGCTTTGCAGACCGCCCCGGCCCCGCAGCCGGATTTTGAACAGGAGGACAATGCCCATGAAGAATAAGATCATTCGCACATTTACCGTGACGCTGGCCGCCGTGCTTTGCCTGACGGCCTTTTCCACCACCGCGTTTGCCGGTGGCACTGACCCCGACCCGGAGCCTTTGCCGGAAACCACCGAGGCACCGCAGGAGGAAGAACCCTCCACCGGCGGCATGGAGCCGGAGGGCGTACCTGTCACCCCGGAGGGCAACGCAACACTGGTGGATGATTTTTATGGGGATAAGCAGCTTATCACCGTTACCACCAAGGCGGGCAACTACTTTTACATTTTAATCGACCGGGCGAACGAGGACAAGGAAACCGCCGTTCACTTCCTCAACCAAGTGGACGACGCCGACCTGCAAGCACTGTTGGAGGACGGCGAAGTCACCCCGGAAACTTGCACTTGTACGACCAAGTGCAAGGCGGGAGCCGTCAACACGAATTGCCCGGTATGTAAAACCAATATGACCGAGTGTACCGGCCCGGAGCCGGAACCGCAGGAGCCGGAGGAAACCGAGCAGCCGCAGGAAGAAGAAGCGAAAAGCGCCGGCATGGGCGGCCTTGTAGTGTTCCTTGTGGTGGCCCTGATTGGCGGCGGTGCGGCCCTTTACTTCTTCAAGTTTAAGAAGCCCAAGGCCGACACCAAGGGTGGCGACGAGCTGGACGAATACGATTTTGGCGAGGACGAGGATGACGAGGACAAACCGACCCCGGAGGACGAAGTGGACGACAGCATAGAAACGGATAAAGAGTAAAGAAAAAGCGGCATTGCTTATCGAACAAGAAATAGCAATGCCGCTTTTATTACGATAGTTTGGCGTTAAGTGATTTAAGCAAATTAAGACCGAGGTCAAATACCCAGTCGAACGATTCGCTTTCGTATTCTTTAAGTTGATTATGTACCGCTTTATTCAAAATACCAACAAGGTCAAATATGATAGCTCGTTCATTATCATTGATAAGCTGGTGTTGGCGAAGAACTTTTGCCATTTGCCCGATACCAGTACGAGAAGTATCTAATTGGTTCGCTTCAGCTATTTTTCTCAATACACTTTCAATTTCAATCCGCAAACCAGCTAAAGCCAATTTGGGATCGCTGTACCGTAATCCATAGAAAGTGTATTGCTTGTTGTCCGCTATTTCACTTTTTAGGATTCCTGCCTCACTTGCCTTTTTATCAATTTCTTTTTTCTGCTCTTTGCCAACCAGCTCAACTTTGCCAAGTCCGCTGATTTCCAGTGTTTTAATGTATTGGATAAACCACGGGACGAAAGCAAGTATAAGAAGAATAATGGAAGTAGTATCAATATTCCATTCGGGTTTAACAATTCTTGCGATAAAGACAGCAATAAAGACAAGTGATGTGATTATCTTAAAGACCATACCTACCACCTCACAAATACAATTATACAACACAAATCGCAAAGAAACAATGAAAGGAGTGTGTGTTTATGCAACTTATAATTGCAGAGAAACCGAGCGTCGCCCGCAGTATTGCGGGCGTGATCGGTGCGGATCAGAAACGGGACGGCTACATGGAGGGCAACGGCTATCTGGTGAGCTGGTGTATCGGCCACCTTGTTTCCCTTGCCGACGCCGGAGCCTATGACGAGCGTTTCAAGAAGTGGCGCTATGACGATCTGCCAATTTTGCCGCAAGAATGGCAGTACATCATCCCCGCCGAGAAGAAAGGACAGTTTGCCGTGCTGCGCTCTCTGATGGAGCGCCCCGACGTGACGGGCCTTGTGTGCGCCACCGACGCCGGGCGCGAGGGCGAATTGATTTTCCGTTTTGTCTACCAGATGGCGGGCTGCAAAAAGCCGTTCAAGCGCCTTTGGATTTCCAGCATGGAGGATGCCGCGATCCGCGAGGGCTTTGCCCACCTGAAACCGGGGGCCAACTACGACGACCTGTATCAATCGGCCCTGTGCCGGGCGCAGGCCGATTGGCTGGTGGGGATCAACGCCACCCGGCTTTTCTCCATCCTCTATCACAAGACCCTGACCGTGGGCCGTGTCCAGACGCCTACCCTCAATATGCTGGTTGACCGGGAGGCCAAGATCAGTAATTTCAAGAAAGAGAAATACCACGTTGTCCATATCGCGGCGGGCGGAATGGAGGCGGCCAGCGACCGCTTTCTGAACCCCGACGACGCCGACGCCACCAAGACGGCCTGTGCAGGAGCGCAGGCCGTTTGTGTATCGGTGAAACGTGAGAAAAAGACGGAGCAGCCGCCCCGTCTTTACGATCTCACCACCTTGCAGCGGGAGGCCAACCGCCTGTTTGGATTTACCGCCAAGCAGAGCCTTGATTATGCCCAACAGCTCTATGAAAAGAAGCTGCTGACCTATCCCCGCACCGACAGCCAGCACCTTACTGACGATATGCAGCCCACGGCGGAAAGTATCGTGTCCGGCCTGTGGCCGCTGCTTTCCTTTGCGGCGGGGTTGGACATTGCCCCGCAGTTTGGCCGGGTGCTGAACAGCAAAAAGGTGTCCGATCACCACGCCATTATCCCCACGATGGAGTTTGTGCAGAAAGGCTTTGACGGGCTGGCCGAGGGCGAAAAGAAACTGCTGTCCCTTGTGTGCTGCAAGCTGCTGTGTGCCGTGGCCGCGCCCCATGTGTATGAGGCTGTCACCGCCACATTCACCTGCGCCGGGAACGAGTTCACCGCCAAAGGCAAAAACATTCTCACCCCCGGCTGGAAAGAGATTGAGCGCCGCTTCAAGGCGTCGTTCAAGACCGACGCCGACGAGGACGCGCCGGAGCTGGCAAGGGAGCTGCCGGAGATCACCGATGGCCAGACCTTTGACCCGGTGGAGGCCAGCATCACCGAGCATTTCACCACGCCGCCCAAGCCCTATACCGAAGATACGCTGCTGTCTGCTATGGAACGTGCCGGGGCCGAGGATATGCCGGAGGACGCCGAGCGCCAAGGTTTGGGAACCCCGGCAACCCGCGCTTCCATTCTGGAAAAGCTGGTGCAGATGGGCTTTGTGGAGCGCAAAGGCAAGCAGCTACTTCCCACCAAGGACGGCCACAACCTTGTGTGCGTCCTGCCGGAAGTGCTGACTTCTCCCCAGCTCACGGCGGAATGGGAAACCAAGCTGACGGCCATTGCCAAGGGCGAGGCCGACCCGGAGGGCTTCATGGTGGGCATTGAGGAAATGACCCGAAACCTGATTTCTCGTTATTCGCAGATCAGCGAGGACGCGCAGAAGTTGTTTCAGGGCGAGCGTGTTGTTATCGGCAAGTGTCCCCGCTGCGGCGAAGCCGTCTACGAGGGCAAGAAAAACTATTACTGCGGAAACCGGGCCTGCCAGTTTGTCATGTGGAAGAATGACCGATTTTTTGAGGAACGAGGCAAGACGTTCACCCCGAAGATCGCCGCCGCGCTGCTCAAAGACGGAAAAGCAAAGGTAAAGGGCCTGCGCTCCATGAAAACCGGCAAAACCTACGACGGGACGGTGCTTTTGGCCGATACCGGCGGGAAGTATGTCAATTACCGCGTGGAGAAAAAGAGCTGACGGAGTAACGTAGCAAGCATAGGAAGTGTAGCCACACTTCCGATAAATCCCTGACCCGGCCACCCTGCCGGGCCGGGGATTTTGCTTGTTGGGGAAAGCCCCAAACCCCTATGAATATGAAAGGAGTGAACCCATGAGCGAAGTGTTTTCAATCCTGCTTCATAACCGACAGCGTTATGAGCAAGGCAACGAGGGCCTTTGGTTTTCTTTGCCGACCACAACCGAAAAGCTGCAAGAAGCCCTGCGGGAAATCGGGATCAGTGCCGACAATCCGCAGGACTTTTTCTTGTACGACTACCGAAGCCCGCAGGAGCGTCCCATTAAGCTGCCCCGCGATCTGGTGTTGTCCGCTGATGTGGACGAGCTGAACTTCCTTGCCGCGAGGCTGGAAAAACTGGACGCCGCCGAGCTTGCGGAGCTGAACGCCGCCCTGACAAGCCCGCAGCGCGACTTCCACAGCATCGGACATATCATCGACTACCCCGACAACGTGGACTACTATGTGCATCTGCCGGATGTCACCGGCACGGGCCAGTTGGGTGACTACTACCTGAACCGTTCCGGCATGGTGGATATGCCGGAGGAATGGAAAGCGGGAATTTTCCTGCCCCGTTTCGGCCTGCATATTGCCAATACGGAGCATGGTGTTTTCACCGACTACGGCTATCTGGTGAAAAGCGGCGACGAGTGGCAGCGTGTCCATGAGGGCCAGCCGGTGCCGGAGGAATACCGGGTGATGGCCTATCCCGCGCCGGAAATTCTGCGGGACGAGGCCCCGGCCCGGACGGTGCAGCCAGAGGTAGCGCCCACCGCCGAAGCTGCGGCCCCGCCGCCCGTCGTCCCCATTATTCTCAACAGCCAGAACAGCGCCGACCGCATGAAAGAAATCACCGACCGGCTGGAAACCGGCATACAGGAACTTTTCGAGAGTGAACGCTACAAAGCCTATCTCACCTCTATGGCGAAGTTCCACAGCTACAGCTTCAACAATACGCTGCTGATCGCCATGCAGGGCGGCCAGCTTGTGGCGGGCTACAACAAGTGGCGGGACGATTTTCACCGCAATGTGAAGCGGGGCGAGAAAGGCATCAAAATTCTGGCTCCGGCTCCCTACAAGGTGAAAAAGGAAGTGCCGAAGCTGGACGAACAGGGTCAGCCGGTCATGGACAAGGACGGCAAGCCTCTGACCGAAGTACAGGAAACGCAAGTTCCGGCGTTCAAAATCGTGTCTGTCTTTGATGTGAGCCAGACCGAGGGCGAACCGTTGCCATCTATCGGTGTGGACGAGCTGGCCGGAAATGTGGAGCAATACGAGGACTTCTTCAAGGCACTGGAACAGACTTCCCCCGTGCCGATGGCCTTTGAGGACATCCCCGGTGGTTCTCACGGCTACTACCACCTGACGGAAAAGCGGATCGCCATACAGGAGAACATGAGTGAGCTGCAAACTTTGAAAACAGCCATCCATGAGATTGCCCATGCCAAGCTCCACGCCATTGACCCGGACGCCCCTGTGACCGAGCAGGCCGACCGGCCCGACAGCCGCACCCGCGAGGTGCAGGCCGAGAGCGTGGCCTATGCCGTCTGCCAGCACTACGGACTGGACACGTCCGAATATTCCTTTGGGTATGTGGCTGGTTGGAGTTCCGGCAAAGACCTGAAAGAGCTGCGGGCGTCCCTTGAAACCATCCGGGCCACCGCCCATGAGCTGATTACCACCATCGACGGCCACCTTGCCGAGCTTCAGCAACAGCGGCAGGCGCAGCAGGCCGTGGAGCAAATTGTGGAGCCGACTGTGGAACAGGCCGCCGAGCAGCCTGCCCCCGACAGTGTGTTTTCCAAGCTGTCCCCGGAACAGCAGCAGGAAATGACTGACAGTGTAAAGGCTATGCTGCAAACCCTGATTGACGCCGATGTGAAATCCACCGGCGAGGTGACGCAAGGCGCGTTGGACGCCATTCAGACACAGGGCTTTGTCCTTTCCGGCGACGGGACGCTGCAACGGGCCAAGGCCCAGCCGGAGCCGCAGCCGTGGAATGGGATTGACGGCCTTTTGAACAACAAACCCATTATGCCGGAGGCCACCCCCACGGAACGGGCCAACGCCCTGATCGACTGGGCCGAGCGCAACGGACAGCGCATGGGCAACGAGGAACGCCGGTTGATCGTGGAGTATGCCGAGACTGTGGGCGATACGGACAAGGTGATCGAGCTTATCAACCGTCTGTGCGAACAGGGCTATGAAATGCAGCACGGCCACATGGATGATTTTGTGAGAAGCCAGATTGAAAGTGAGATTGCCGTTGCCAAGGCGGAACAGCAAACCGCCCTTGATCCGGCAGCGGAGCCGGTTGTAACGATCCTTTTCACCGAAAGCCCCCATCTGGAAATGGGCCAGCAAATGCCGCTGCATGGGGCCGACGCCTTGTTTGCCCGGCTGGACGCAGAACATCGAGGCGGCGGCTACTATGACAAGACCGACTTCCGCATTGATTTTACATTCCAAGGAGAGCCGCACAGCTATTCCGGGCGGCAGGATTTTGGCGACCGGGACGGTTCCCTGATTGAGCATATCCGGGAGTATCAGACCTTTTATCTGAACGACGAAAAATGGAAAGACCATCTGACCCGGCAGGGAGGCCCGGAGGCATGGGCGGAGGATCACGCCAGCCGGGAAGCCTTTCTCACCGAGATCATCCCCTACATGGAGCTGCATTGCAACCTGTCCCGGCTGGAACAGGAGGCGCAGACCCGTTTGGCGTCCAGCGACACCCTGACGCCGGAGGAAACCGCCTACTATGGGGCGCTGGTGGACTACGCTATGGAGTGCCGTCCGCTGCTCAACCACGGAGAGCCTTTGCCGGAAATGCCGAAACTGACCGACTTCGACCAGAGCTTGCAGGACTACAAGGCGCAGGTGGAGGCCGAAATTGCACAGGAGGCCGCCGACGCCGGTATGACCGTAGAGGAATATGCGGCGGCTGGCTATGAGGCCCCGGCCCAGCCGCAGGAGGTCAAAGAGCCGCCCCAGCAGGAAGCCCCGGAACAGCAGACAAAAGAACCTGCGGCGTCCGACTACTACTATTCCATCAATGAGGGCGCGGCCCGCCGAGCCAAGGAAATGAACAGCTTTTCCGACTACCAGCCCGGCAGCGCCACAGCCGAGTACCGGCATTATGTGGATGAAGCCTTTGCGCTGGCACAGGAACAGAAAAAGCGCGTCGATCCCATGTACCATGAGAAGATCGACAGCCTGCTTGACACCTATGCCCGGAAGCTGGCTGCCAACATGAACCACGGCTATGAGATTGACGCCCGTGTGCCGTCCATTTTGATTGCCGGTGGTTCCAATTTCCCGGTACGCCAGAAAGAGAAACAGAACGCGGCCCGCGACAGCAATATGCAGGAATGGCAGTACATCCAAGGTCTGCTTGATAAAATCCGCAGCACCGGCATGGGCGGCATCCGGCAGGACGACCCGCAGGCCATTCCCAAGCTGCAAAAGAAGCTGGCCGGTCTGGAAAAGGCGCAGGAAACCATGAAAGCGGTCAATGCCTATTACCGCAAACACGGTACGCTGGACGGCTGCCCGCACCTCTCTCCTGAAAACCTTGAAAACCTGAAAGCAGATATGGCGTCCGGCTGGCACTATGAAAAGAAGCCGTTTCAGAGCTGGGAGCTGTCCAACAACAATGCGGAAATCCGCCGTGTCCGGCAGCGGATCGAAAGCCTGACCCGCGCAAACGAAGTGGCCTATGTGGGCTGGGAGTTTGACGGCGGCCATGTGGAGGCCAACCGGGATCAGGGCCGCTTGCAGGTGTTCTTTGACGGCAAGCCGGAAGCGGACGCCCGCCAGCAGTTGAAAGAGAACGGTTTCCGCTGGGCGCCGAGTGTGGGCGCATGGCAGCGGCTTTTGAACGACAACGCCTACCATGCGTCGGACAGGATCGCTTGTATTCAGCCCCTTTCCGGCATCAAGCCCACGGAGCTGCAACGCAACAGCAGCCGGGAGCAGCGGGCGCAGATGGCACAGGAACAGGCCGAGCCGGACTACTTCTACCGGGTACACGCCAACCCCCGCAGCGACAGCCGGGAAAACCTGTATATGCTGCAAGCCTATATCCCGCAGGATAACGGCAGGGCCAAGATCGGGGATATTCTCTACGTCGGGACGCCGGAACGGTGCCGGGAGCTGATGGATCAGCTCAATACCGGGGAGCTGACGCAGGAAGCCGTCAAGGAGCTGTATGCCAAGGAACAGGAACAGCCGACACAGGAACCCACCCCGGAACAGGAACCGGGACAAGATCCGGAGCCGGAACAAGAACCCGTGCAGGAGCCGGAGCCGGAAACCGCCCCGGCGCAGGAGGTTACTTCCGACGCCGAGCCGCAGGCGGCCTCTGCCGAAACCCTGACGGAGTTGCAGAAAAAGGCGCTGGAAATCGCTGACCGATACAAAGACCTGCCCTTGCAGGCCAAGATTGATGTGATCGCGCAGGCGTTTGGCTGCAAGACCGGCGAAATCCATACGTCCCCCTGTACCGGCAAATGGCGCGGCACCAGCGATATGACGATCCGTTTTGACAACGGCGCGTCCCTGTTTATCGGCAACCACCTGACGCCGAAAGCCAAGACGGTCAAGGTGCAGACGGAAGGTGTCAACCGTACTTTGGTACAGTACAACCCGGAGATCGTCAAGACCACCAAGGAAGCGGCCCTGCCCGCGCTGTTGCAGCGGGAAGCCAAGGACAACGAGATCACGGCCCAAAAGGGCTTGAAGCCCTACACGCTGCTCAATGTGGAGTTCAACCAGGGAGCCGATGAAAAGACCGGCGGTTATATTGGCTGGTACTATGTGACGCTGGCCGTGGACGGCAAAATCTGTACCCATCTGGAAACGGGATTGAACCATGACATTGCCAGCGGCAAGGTGAGCGACACCCCAACACGGGCCGACTACTACCCGGCAGGAGCCTTGAAAGAGGCCGATGTAGACTACGTTTTCAATAACGTGGGCTTTTCCTCTGCGTCCACCCTCTATACGGTGCCGTTGCGGGACGATGTGCGGGAACGGGCCGAAAAGACACTGGCCGAGCGCCGCACCGCCGCGCCGGAGGCTGGCCGGGAATGGGGGTTTTACATCATCCCCGATCTGAAAACATGGGCCACCAATGCCGAACAGCAGACCCCGATTGAACACTTCGCCACCTTTGAGGAAGCCAAGGCCAGGTTCGACGAGCTGCGGAGCCAGCCCTACAACAGCGAGGCCAAGGATTTGAACACCGATGGCCGACCCTACGCCCATCTGACGCTGGGCATGGAAAGCAAGGACGGTATGAGCGCCGCCGATATTCTCCATGTGCGGGCGGGCCAGAATTATCTTGTGGAGGACTTCACCCGCATGGAACGGCTGCAGAGTGATCCCGTGGTACTGGAAAGCCTCTCCCGTGTGGCAAAGGAAATCGGCTTTGACCGGGTACGGCCCTATGTGATGGAGAACGGCAGCTACAAGGCCATGCCGGATATGCCGTTCACCCAATGGGAAAACCCTTATTTCACCGTCGATCCCCCGGCGCAGGAGCAGGGCGACACCTTTGCCATCTACCAGCTCAAAGGCGGGCCGGAAACACGGGATTATCGCTTTGAGGCTTACGAGAGCATGCAGGAAGCGGGGCTGACCGTTGACCGGCAGAATTACGATCTGGTTTACACGGCCCCGCTGGACGGCAAAACCACGCTGGAGGACATTTACCGTACATTCAACCTTGACCGTCCCGCCGACTTCACCGGCCACAGCCTTTCCGTTTCCGACATTGTGGTGCTGACCCGCAGCGGCAAGGAGGAAGCCCACTACTGTGACAGCTTCGGCTTTACGCCGGTGCCGGAGTTCTTCTTGCAGCGGGAAAAGCAGCTTACGCCACGGGAATTGCTGACCGGCGAGAGCATCCAGACCTCACGGGGCAGCTTCCTTGTAACCGACATGAGCCGGGAGCAATTGGAGGCCGCAGGCTATGGTTTCCACCACCAATCCGAGGACGGCAAGTATCTTATCATGAGCAACGGCACAGACGCCTTTGCCACCCCCGCCCAGCAGGAAAGCCCCATCAAGGCCGCTGAAATGACAACCGAGCAGAACTACAACGTGATTGACGGCGTTCTGAATAACGCCCTGACCATGAGTGAGCTGGAAGCCAAGGCCAAAGCCGGGGAACAGATTTCCTTGTTTGACGTGGCCGAGGCAGCCAAGGCGGAGGCCCAAAAGCCCAAGCAGCCCCAGCGCCCGGCGCAGAAACAGAAAAAGCCGTCCATCCGGGCGCAGCTCAAAGCCGCCAAGGAGGAACAGCAGAAGAAACCGCCGCAGCGGGAGAAAGCACAGGAATTGGAGGTGTGACGCCATGAACAGGTTTGAGAATGTGGATGTTCTGGCCGCGCTGGAACAGCTCATGCGGCAGAACACCGCCTTTTATCGCAACGATTTTGAGATCGACAAGGAGATCATCGGGCGGGCCGCTGCCAGCGACAAGGCCGAGGACAGGACGCTTTTGTGGATGTCCCGCCCGTCCGGGACGCACTGTTTCCGGGAAAGTGATGTGTACCTGCAAGGCACCGCGCAACACAACACATGGAAGTTTTACGGGGAGCAGACCCGTGACCGGGTGCTGGCCTACGCCGTGGAGCTGACCGGCAAGGTGCGGGGTGTCATTCGCGGCAATCTCTATGAGCTGGACTATCCCCAGCACTTCCGGCACGTCGCAGCCGAGGCGGTACAGGCCGACAACATCATCCTGCACTATGAAAAGGGCGACCGGGAGCAGCCCGCCGGTCTGTACTTCGACGGACGGCCCGATCCCAATCTGGGGGCGTTCCTGCGGTATGAGGCCAAGCCCAATGAGCCGGAACACCTGCGGGAGCTGTTGCGGCATGAACAGAAAGGCCGGGCGCAGCTTGCGCCCGGCGACTTTAAGGCCCACGTCACGGCGCTGCATGACAGCATGATTTTGGCCGAGGCGCAGCGGATCGTGGCCGGACTGAAAGATCTGTCCGCCCCCAACAGCCCCAACAAGACGCATTTCATGGTGGAGCTGTCCCCATACTTCGTGCAGATTGCATCCAGCAAGGACACCGACCGGCTGTTTTCCATGCTGCCCAATAAATCCCTGTGCTTTACCGGCATGAAAGACCGGCACGGCCTGTATGCAGTGATTGGCAAGGACGAGAACCGGGACAAGGAAGTGCGGCGGCCCCGCGCTTCCATCCGCAGGCAGCTATCCGAAACCAAACAGGCCCAAGCCTCGAAAAAGGCCCCGGCCAGAACCAAGAAAAACGAATTGGAGGTATGACAATGGTACAGTTTACCGTGGAAGAAGAAAACCTGATCTGTATGTATCACAAGACCGACCGGCGCAGGACGGCGGCCAACATCCGGGCCGCCCTGCCGGACATGGACGAGGACATGGCGGCGCTGGCCCGCCAGACCGCCGATAAGCTGGACGCCATGCACGACGCCGACTTTGAGGCGCGGCAGTTCCATTTCACGGACGAGTGATCCAAGTATAGCAAAGCGCCGGGCGCGGTGGCTGTATGGCCTCTGCGTCCGGCGCTTTTTAGTATATTACACTGTATTGTTCATATAATATTGACTTTATACTTCATAATTTGTATAATTTTACCATAAAACATAAGGGGATTGCGCGATTGAAATGAATGAAAGAGGTGATTCCATTGGGATGATAGTTTGATGGCATTTTCTATTTACGATACCTAATAAGGAGGAATGACTGTATGTTGAAAAAACACTTAAAGAAAATTGTGAGTTTGGTGCTTGTCACCATGATGGCCATAGGAATGTCGATTACTGCTATTGCGGCTGAACCCTACCAGAATGAGTTGGAAGCCGTCATGGATACCTCTCTCGCTGATTCCGGGCAAGTCACTCATTACGATACGACCACGGGTGAAATGCTTGTTGAGGATGGTGAACTTCTTACTTTCGACGAAGTTGCCATCCCTGTTCCTAAAGGATCTGCTGATACTCCCAGTGAGCGAGGAATTGAAATTTATCTTGTCCGTGCTGGAATTAAAAAAACCAGTGGTGGCGAATTTACTTGGTATTTTAATGTTGATTGCCCAACCTCTCCTTTTGTGAAACCAAATATTAAATTGACAGCTCAATTAAAGGGGAGTTTTACAACATTATCCGGCTCTTACTCAAATGTTGGGGGTTCTGTTTACCATACATATACATCCAACAGTGAGTATGGCGTAGATTACACATGGACAGTTCCTGCAAAAACAGGGTATTATTATGTTGCCTACACTATTACGGACTATGATAATGCTACTTCTGGAAGTGGCGTAACAACAACTGCACTTTCTAATAGAACAGGACACGCTTGGAATTTTAATTTTTCTGATTCTGTAAGCGGGAAAAGCCTACCCATGCCGCCTGCTAACTATGCCAAAGGTGCAACAACTACTCGTCCGTCTAATTTAGCTGATACCTACTATAATACTTACACCGCCAATACGGGCGTTACCTTAAATCGCAGTTTATACGATGTTCACCATATTCGCCCGCTTGCATACGGCGGAAGTAATGCGTATAGCAATCTGATTCATCTTCCAAAAGCAACACATACACAGGTAACAAGTTGGTGGGCTGGTTATTAACGGCATCCTTTTCAAAGAAATCTCACAAAAATCAAAAGTTTAATTAGTCAACAAAAAAGTTGCAGAAGAACACTGTTGAAAGTGTCCTCTGCAACTTTTTTAGATATTCTCTTGCCGTGTTAAACCAGTTATATTATAAAATTCATCTGTAAACTTTATCTCTTTATACGGAAAATCCTTTTGGAGTTTTTTGATATAATCAAATGGATTTTCTATCGGTTCAACCTCTAAATTAGAGGAAATATTTTGAAGTATGCTTTGCACTGGCTCACTACTTGTATATCTAACTTCATCAGGATCATTCATAAAGTTTTCAAAAGCATCTTTATCCATCCACACTACTTGTTGAATTGCATTTGTTGTTTTCAGAGAAAGAAGCAACCTTAAAAAATCTGTAAAATCTTTAGCAAGTGGATAAACATAATAATTACAGCACGTTTCTGGATTTACGCAAAAAACAATCTCCTTAAATCCCTTGATAAAGCAATAATGTATTCCATTATCCCACCCAATAATTTGGGCTCCAATCGGCGTACAAAAAAATGGTTCTCTCAATTCGATTGATAGACCTATGGGCGAGGTGTCTAAATTTAATTTCTTGAACTTATCAAATATATTCTCCATAATCAGCTCTCCACATCAAAAATCCTATTTTGTAATCGTACCTTTCATTTTCCTTTCTGTCCATTAAAAAACACAACCAAGGCCCCCGCTACGGCAACGGCTACAATCACACCGAGATCAGTAGATCCATTAAGGAAATCATTTCCTATTGCCATGAATACAACTCCTACAATAAGGGTAACTATCAATGTTATAATTGATTTGAGCATAGTATATTTTTCCCTTTCTTTTAACTTGTAGATACACACTTGATATTCTTTTCTTAGTATATCATCAATGTGGTTTTAGAGCAATACAATATGAAATATAAAGTGTAAGAGTGATCTAAGCATCGCAAAGCGCCGGGCACGGGGGCTGTATGCCTCTGCGTCCGGCGCTCTTTACCAAAAGAGATATATTTGTATCTTGCCCATTGACAAAAGCAATCCGAAGTGATATATTTATCTCGTTAGGTGACAAATACATCACATTTTGGAGGCTGTAAAAATGAAAAAAAATAAAACAAAACTGCTTGTTATTTTAGGAGCAATATGTATTTTGCTTGTCGCTGTTTCTTCATGGTATACGATTACTTTTAATGAAGCCAGATTTATTGTCCCAATGGATATTTCGACCTATACTTTCCGTCTTAAAGACCTGCCTATGATTATTTCGGGCATCTTAATTACCTTTTATGTGCTGTACCTTGTCGTTCTGCTGATACAGGTTATAGCCGTCAATAAAAGGAAAGGCAACAATGCAACTATAACCCGAAATCTTAATCCTAAGTTGGGCTTCTTAGGCTTTTTGGGTTTTTTCGGCTTTTTGGGGTTCTGGACATACAACATCGACAAAACTATTTTCCCCTTTGTTTTTTTTGTGTTTTTTGGTTTCTTTGGTTTCTTCTATGAAGGAAAATTGTCAAATACTTTTATGGACGAGCGATACCAAGAAAACAAAATGCACGCTCATTCCGTAGCCAATAAAACAGCTCTTACAATTATTTTTCTTGTAACACTGATTTTGGGACAGGGCAAACTTATGGGGAATTTGGAATATACCTTTATTGCGTATATAATTATGGTTTCTCTTGCTATCGCGCTTGAAGTATTCCTTAGCGAGTTCTTGCTTTATCACTATGACCACGACGATCCGATTGATGAAGGTGAGGACTAACTATGCCAGATTTTGAATGTAAATTAAAGCAGTATAGGCAGATAAAGGGATTGACACAAGAACAGTTGGCAGAAATAGTTGGAGTGCGCCGCGAAACAATCATGCGTCTGGAAAAGGCACAATATAACCCGTCGCTAAAATTAGCGATTGATATTTCAAGGGCTGTAAACACACCTATTGAAGAAATTTTTGTTTTTAAGTAATCACATTATAACTCTGTTGTCTGTTTTATTTCTATGGACAGACCTAAATAAAGAGTGCCGGGCGCGGGGGCTGTGTGCCTCTGCGTCCGGCGCTCTTTTTTCTTATGCCTGCCCCATCGGGAAGTGTGGCAGTTCTTCCAGCAGCTTCAAAATAAGGTGCTGCTTCATATCTTCGTCAACGGCCAGCTCGTCGATCATGGGGGTGTAGTGTTCGATCACTTTATCTTTGGCCCACTTCTCACCAGCGACGGCGGCCTTGATGGTAGCTGTGTCCAGTAACATTTCCTGTTTGGCCATCGTGTCAACTCCTGTCGTTTTTTGTCTTATTCCAGCATACCACAGAACCGGCAGGAAAACCAGCGGCGGAAAGATTTTCCTACGCATTTCAAAGCCCGTTTCGACGGGTATGTGATAAATCATTCTGCCACCCCATCGACCACCGCCGAAAAGCCTTGATTTCCGTAGACTTTTTGCCCCCTAAATGCGTAGACAGGAAGATGTTTTCCTCTCTGTTGTCTTTTTGTAGACATTCTCCTTGTAAACTAAATTAAAACTATAACTTAAAATAGGGAAACTGTGATAAGCGGAGGTTGAATATGCAGGTTTTGATAATAGATAACGATATTGCATATAGAAATGGCGTTAGCATGGCTGCTTCCAATAAACATTGGATACCTGTATCATGTGGAGATATTAGAACAGCAAAGCAGATTATATCCTCTACATTGCCAGATTTGATTATTTCTGATTGTTTATTGTATGGTGAAACTGTGATAGACTTATTAGTATGGATGAAACTGCAAAGGATTGATATTCCTGTTATCGCGGTGTCTGCGGCTGCGGATGAAGCCTTATCCGCAGCCGTGATTAAAAATGGTGCCGACTGTTTCTATGATAAACTGAACTTCACCCTTTCCAAAATATATGAGGTGTTGGAAAAACACCAAAGTTAGAGTTGATTTGCCCGTGGAGGAACGCATGAAAGAAAAGATTTTGGTTGTAGACGATGATAAAAGTATGGTTAATATGATAAAAGATGTTTTAGAGATGGAGGGGTATGCTGTTACGACTGCATTTGACGGAGAGCAAGCTCTAAAACAAGTCCAAAAGCAGTCTGATATAATACTTCTTGATATAAACCTGCCCAAAATGGACGGCATAGAGGTTTGCGAAAAAATCCGTGACTGCGTACATTGCCCTATATTGTTCTTATCCGCCCGTATAGAAGAAAAAGACCGAATTATCGGTTTGAAAGCGGGTGGTGATGATTATATTGTAAAGCCGTTTTCGATTGGCGAATTACTGGCCCGGATCGAAGCTCATTTAAGGCGAGAGGCAAGAATCCAAGGGAAAACAGAATTTCGATATGACAACGATTTGATTATTGATCTGAATAGCCGAAAAGTAAGTTTTGATAATCAGGTCATAGAACTTACAAAGTCTGAATTTGATATAGTGGCGTTATTATCTCGTCATCCCGGACAAGTTTTTGATCGAGAAATGATCTATGAAAAACTATGGGGACTGGATAGGGATGGCGATAATAAAAATGTAACAGAATTGATTCGGAGAATCCGTAACAAGATTAGAGAACATACAGATAGGGAGTTCATTGAAACGGTTTGGGGATGTGGATATAGATGGGCAGCAAAATAAAACGGTCACTTTTTAAGTATTTAATAATATCATTAACAATATCCATCATACTTTCCATCGCAGTTCAGGACGCAGCACAAAATATTTCTGACAATATTCAGCTAAAGTATACGGATTCTTCAAAACTATATGAGTATCAAAACGGATATTCTCAACTTTTTGGTGACGTGCCGCAAATCCCCGATGTCTCCCCGGAAATAATGATACCATCAGATCGTATAGCAAAAGAGCTTTGTGATTTTATTTCAAGCTGGTGCATTTTGTTTTTTACACTTTTCGGTGTCTTTTTATCGCTCACATTATTCTATAAACGCAGGTTGAAAACACCATTTTCAGTATTAAATGAAGCTGCGGATAAAATAAGCAGACAGGATTTGGATTTCAAAATCTCTTATGTCTATGATGATGAATTAGGCCAGATTTGTGCTGCATTTGAAAAAATGCGCGAAAAATTAGCAGAAAACAACAGCTCAATGTGGAACATGATAGACGAACAAAAGCAAATGCGTTCAGCCTTTTCTCATGATTTACGAACACCACTGGCGGTCATGAAAGGTTATGTTGAGTATTTGTTGCGGTACTATCCTAAGCACAGATTATCAGAGGAAAAAGTAATAGAAGTGCTGGGAGAATTGCAGAGCCAAACAGAAAGAATATCCTGTTTTGCTGGCACAATGAAAAACATAAATCGTTTGGATGAAATTATTATAAGCAGAGCGTATGTCAGCCAAGCCGATCTCCTTGCTAAAACAGAAGCAATTTTGACTGTTCTCGCTCAAAAATATGCGAAGCAGTTTGAGGTGCATAGCGAACTGAAAGAACAACAGTTGAATTTGGACATATCTATTTTCCTTGAAGTTCTTGAAAATCTAATTGATAATGCTATGCGTTTTTCGGTTCAGTGTGTTCGTGTGGAGTTTCGCTACTCTCAATCCCTATTGAATGTCTGCGTGCATGACGATGGAAAAGGGTTTCAGCCAGACGAATTAAGTAAAGCGGTCAAGCCTTATTATCATGGCGAAAGCGTAGGAACAGAGCATTATGGCATGGGTCTATACATTTGCAAAATGCTTTGTGAGAAGCATGGAGGATTTCTCCGGGTATATAACTCACCGGGCGGAGGTGCCTGCGTGGAATTTAATATTGCTGCATGAATCGGGCAATAGCGGTAGATTTAAGAAAATCACCGCTATTGTTTTTTTGTAGTTATTTTACCGATATACTTAGGATAAGAAAACGGATAAGGGGGACGATTGCATGAATTGGAGTTTAGTCAAAAAGGATTTTATGCTGCTGCTGAAAAGTCCGCTTACCTATATTGGTGTCCTTTCTATGGTTGTGATTCTGTATATCACCGTATCGCCATACATCAAACTATATGACGATTTTCAGCCAGACGGAGAAACAATGGAATATTCTTACGATGGCAACATTACGGATGGGTATATTCCGACACCGGAAAACGAACGGTGGGAGTATGTATCACAAGAAATGGAAGCCTATCTGGTAAGTGAATGTGAAATGAGCCATGAGGATGCACAAAAGCAAATGGACGAAGTGCTTAGTAAAGGCTGGACAGTGCAAGAAATTAGACAATTTTTCATTGATGAATATGGGATAGTCGGTTTTCAATCTGTATGGAATATGAGTGCCTATAAAAAAGCTGATGCTGGCGAGGTGCAGCAATATTTGGATTCAGTATTTCAGGAAGAATCATATACGAGCTATTTGGGAAGAAAATATGCGGATTATCTCGGAATCACTTCTATACTTTTCACAATATCTGTTTTTGCAATTTTGCTTATGCGCGACATGAGGAAAAGCATTTACAGTTTTATTCATACGAAACCGATCAGCAGCCGGAATTATGTTCTGGGCAAATATATTGCTGGAATCTCAATGGTCTTACTCTTTGTTGTTATACTAACAGCGATTGTCGATGTTGTCGCTGTAAGTGCAGGAAACAGCTATGGATACAAAACAAGCCTTTGGGATATTTGGGCCAATATCATAATGTATGATCTGCCCGGAATTCTACTCACAGGCTGCATTATGCTCTTTATTTCAATTTTGTTCAAGAACGTAATTCCGGCAATTCCGGCAATGCTTTTGTATTTCATTTACGCCAACATCGGTACGCTGAGTTCCGCCGAGGATTACCACTATCAGGTAAAGCCCGGAGCAATATTTATACGCTTTCCTCAGTTGTTTACTGAAACAGAAATACCATCTGGAATTGTAAGCAATCAAATTTTTCTTTTGATTTTAGCTATTGTTCTGCTTATTGCCAGTATTCAGATATGGGAAAGGAGGCGTGATACATGAAGTATGAATTAAAAATAGCACTGCCTATGTATAAGATCATTTATTCTATGCTCTTTATGGTAATTATCATTTTGGTAAGGCCAATTATGTCCTATAACGAGATTGTTTCTGTTCTGGAATCAAGTGTTGCGCTTCTTGCAGGCGTGTTCATGGCTGATATTTATTATATGGAGTATATGAATGAAAGAATCTCCACTTACTCTTTATTCCCTATAAAACAAAAACGTGGTTCGATCCTAAAACGCGCTTTTATTAGCCAACTATATTTAATTGTTTTAGTTGCTGTTTTTTATTGGGGTTTCGTGTTAGTGTATCATCCTACAAACTATTCTGGTGTTCCCGTCATAAGTCTATACGCTTCCTGCATGGGTGCCTGCGCCGCAAGTATGTTTTTTATGGGAACGTTTTGCTTTACCGCTACAAATCTAATGCGGAATATAGGGCTTGCTATCGGCCTGCTGTTCTTCTTTTGGCTGCTTTTGACATCTACGATCATTCGTGTGTTACCAGAAATATTACAGCTATTCAAGCTGTCAGGGGAAGTTGTTCAGGATGGTTATTTAATTCCTTTTTGGCCGAGCAGAATATTATACGTTGTATGTGCAGTTGCTTTAATGTACTGGAATCTACATCTGGTAAATCAGCAGCCGGATTTTAATAAAAAAAGGTGGTGTAAACATGGGAATAAAAGTATGTGATTTAGTAATGGAATACAAAAAGGGTGTGAAAGTCCTAAATCATGTAAACTTGACTATCGAACATGGCATATATGGACTTCTGGGGGAAAATGGAGCCGGAAAAACAACACTGATGAAGATATTGGTTACACTTCTTACTCCCACATCTGGTACGGTTGAAATAAACGGCCTCACTGTTAAGCCGGAAAATTACGAGATCATCAAAAAGCAAATTGGATACTTGCCGCAAGAGTTTGGCCTATATCCCAATCTTACAGTGCGTGAAGCATTGGAGTATGTTGGGATTATGTCTGGCATGGAAAAAGCGGAGTACCAGAAACAAATAGACTATTATTTGGAGGCCACAGGGTTATCTGCACATCAGAAGAAGAAAAATCGGCAGCTCTCCGGTGGAATGAAACGCAGAGTGGGGCTTATCCAAGCTCTCTTACACAATCCATCTGTTTTAATTGTCGATGAACCCACAACAGGGCTTGACCCGGAAGAACGCATCCGAATTAGAAATCTATTGTTTGATTTCTCTGCGGACAGAACAGTTCTTTTTTCAACCCATGTTACGGAGGACTTGGCTGCTACCTGTAATCAACTCGCTGTAATGAAAAAAGGTCACTTTCTCTATTCAGGCAATATGTCTGAACTAATTGAGCAGGCACAAGGTCATGTTTGGAAGTGTAGGGTATCGAATGAAAATAAAGCCAGAGAAGTAGAACAGCGATACCATGTTTCAGCGAAACAACTTACAAGTGATGGATTGTTGATGAAAATAATCAGTTCGTCACATCCTGACATCGAATGTTGGCCCTGCGAAGCATCACTTGAAGATGCCTATATTTATTTATCTAATATAAAAACTTGATGTTATGCCGGACGACGGCAAAGAAAAAAGCCGTCGTACAGCAGCCCTTTTGACACGCCCATACGACCAGCGGCGGCTTTGAGTTATCAAGGCCGCCGCTTTCCTTTGTTCGGCGCAGGATCGGCGGCCCACGGAGGGAGCCGCCATGCTGATATACCCTGTTTTTCAAAAGCATAGCTTGTTAAAAAAAGCCTGTATCCAACAGGGGGCAGCTCCGGCCAACGATATGAACTATACCATGTAAGGAAACTTCATAACGCTTTCATATTCGCCCGGTGGGTCTACGACCTGCCGGGCGAATTTTGTCGATTCCTGCGGTTTTTCGGTGCGGGCCGGAGCTTCCGCAGCAACATAGACACAGGGGGCGACGCAACCGGCCCCGGCTTCTCACTCTCCCGCAGATCGGGGGTGAGAAGATGAAGTACACTCCTGATGGTTATAGAGAACGCTGCCGGTTTGACGCTTTCTGTAAAACTGTTCTCCGCAATGAGGCCAGAACCCACCTGCGGGATTTGGGACGCCAGCGGAACCGAGAAATCGAGTTCAGCGCCTTATCGCAGCAAGAAATGGACAAGCTCTGCACAGTGGACGAATACCCAAGCGACAGCATCCTATTCACAGCCTATGGCTATGCCTTACATATCCATGACGAGCTGGTGGCCGCTGCCTTTGCCAGTCTGCCGGAACAGGAGCAAGGCATTTTGATCCTGCATTGTGTGTTGGGGCTGGCAGACGGAGAGATCGGCAGTCTTGTGGGAATGTCCCGCAGCGCCGTCCAGCGGCACCGCACCAAGGCCCTGAACGAATTGCGGAAACGATTGGAGGAAGAAAGGAGGAAACCGAAATGAAGCAGCCGACTTTCTGTGGGCGGGAGCTGTTGCCACTATCTGTGATCGAGGCGGCCCGTGCCGGTGATCCTCTGGCCGTGGAGCGCGTTTTGCGGTACTATGAGGGCTACATAGACAAGCTCTGTACCCGGACGCTCTATGATCTGGACGGTTCGCCCCATGTGCGGGTGGACGAGTACATGAAGCGCCGATTGCAAAGCAGACTGATCCGGGCCATCCTGAACAGCCCATAAGAAAACGCCGGACGCGGCGGCCTGATGGCCCTGCGCCCGGCGTTTTCCTACGGGGGATATTCTACGCATTTCAAAGCCTGTTTCGGCGGGGATTGGAGCAATCCTATTGCCGCCCCGTCAATCGCTTGTCAGAAGCCCGCTATGGCGGCCTATTCAGCGGCTTAACTGCGTAGCTTGCAGGTATCTTTTCCGCTGCCTTTCGGCCTCTTGCTTCCGGCGCATCCGAACCGCGCAATCCGGGCAATATTTCGCCCGGTTGGATTTCGGTGTAAATGCAGCCCCGCACACGGCGCACCGCTTCACGCTGTCCCGGCTCTGGATGATCTCGGCATACAGCGCCCCATCCAGCGGGAGAACAGCGGCACGAAACCACCGGCACAGCAATGAATAGGAAATGCTCTGGACGCACACACATTCCTCGCCGTCGTCCAGCAAGAGGCAGTTCCCGTCACAGTAGTTGCAGCACTCATGCGTCAGCTTCCGGGCCTTGCGGTATTGAGGGTAATTCATTCTCGGTATGCTCATAGCTCTTGTGCCTGTTCCTTTCCCGGCGTCACCCGCAAAATGCTGTCCACATTCTGCTTGATAATGCCGTATTCTTTCAGCTCTCGCTTGACTTCGCCGTACTGTTCGTACAGCCGAGCTTTCTGCTTGTCCAGCTCCCGGTACTCGGCTTTCAGGGCGGCCAGATCGGGCAGCCTTGTGATCCCGGCGTCCTTGATGGCCTTTGCCGCCGCCTCGTACAAAATGAGCTGGCTTTCATGTTCGCGCCGGAACGCAGCCTTGTCTTTGGCCTTGCGGTATTCCAGCACCACGGGCCGGAGCTGCTTGTAGGTGGTGAGGTTCTTTATCAGCACCGCCATGTTCCCAAGACGCCGTTCCACATCTTTGAGGGCCGCAGCCGCCTCGTCGTTGGCCGCGCTGATCTCCGCGACCTTGCTTTCCAGCTCGGCATATTGCTCAATGCCATGCTCGGTAAGGAAGTTGATTGTCTTTGCAGCCTGCTTCAAATTTTCGAGCTTCGCCCAACGTGCATAGCCCGCGCTCTGCTGGGCCTTGATGTTGTTCTCCAAGTCGATCCGCAGGGTGATACCCTTGCGCTGCCGGTTCGGGCCTCTGTCCACGGCCAGCCCCTTGATCCGGCGGGTGATGGCTTCCTCGGTGTAGTTCTCGCCCAGCGTCTTGCAGCGGGTGAAGCGTTCCTGTCCGGGAGCGCGGAACGAGATAAATTTGCCCTGCTTGATCTCATAGCCCTGCGCCGCCATGAGCCGGAGAAAATCGTCAAAGTCTTTGGCCTGCGGGATTACGGCGTCGATGGCAGCTTTCAGTTTGGCTTTCCAGCTCTTACCCTTGCGCCCGGCATCCCATTCCGCATAGCTCTTGCCTTTATCCCGGCTGGGCTGTACCACCGACAAACCGTGTTCCCGGCACAGCCGGTCACTGGTGCGCCGGATATAGGCGTAGCTCTGCCGGTTGGAATTGTACTTGCGGTGGTTCACCATATCCACGGCACAGAAAATCAGGTGATTGTGGACGTGGCCCTTGTCGATGTGGGTTGTCAGCACATAGGAGTATTTGCCTTGCAGCACTTCGTCGGCAAGCTGCTTGCCGATCTCATGGGCCTGTTCCGGCGTGGCCTCGCCGGGGGCAAAGGATTGGATCAAGTGGTGGGCCAGATTGTTGCCTTTCTGGATGGCCTGCGCCAGCAGCATTTCAAATTCTATGTCCGCTGTTTCATAGGAACAGCCAAAAGAGGACACCAGCATTTTGTCCTCGGTCTTGTCCGGGTTCTCGATGTAGTCCAGCGCCTTTTTCAGCGTTGACTTGATAGGATGTATCTTTGTAACTGCCATATCTTCGCCAGCGCCCTTTTGATGTCCTCAATGTCCTGCGCGTACACAGTCCCGGTACTGTTGATACGCCGGGCAATCTGATTGACGTTGACGCCGATCTTTTGCAGCTCGGCGGTCTGCGCCCGGATGTCGCTGGTGTCCATGTGGACGATATACCCGTCGATGAGCATTTTCCGGGCATAGGCGGAAAAGTTCTTCGTGTGGAGCTGGGCCATTTTCTGCTGGATCAAGGCCCGTTCTTCCGACGTCACAGGGACGCGCAGCACAATGTTTCGTGTTCGGTTTGCCATTCATTCACCGTCCTTTCTGAACAGGGGTTTGGGGCTTTCCCCAACAAGCAACCGGCCACGGCCCGCAGGGACAGGGGCGGGCCGGTTTTCGGAAGTGTGGCTACACTTCCTATGCTTGCTACGTTTCTTCTTCTCCGCAAATAAGACGCTCCCAACACGTCCAACTACCCGCAAAACGAGGCTTTTCCGTAAAAAACACAAAAAAAATAAGAGGGCCTTGCGGCCCTCTGGCAAAACGGAAAACGGAGGATGTTTTCACACATCCCCCGTTTCTTTCGCTGATTGTTCGATTTTCAGCGCCCCGTCGATTGCGCCCTCAATGACTGGTAAATAGTGTTCCGGGCAAAGTTTCAGCTTGTGGCTGACCCGCTGCCGCTGTTCGCTGTCCCCTCGTATGATTTCCGGGTTGAAATACTGCTCCACGGGAAGCCCGCAGACTTTGATAAGCTGGATCACAACCGGGAGGCTGGGGATCGTGCCTTTATTTTCAATATTGGCAAGGTAGCGCCATTCAATTCCCACTATTTCGGCCAGCACCTTGCGCGTCAGGTGCTTTGCTTTCCGCGCAGCTTTCACATCCGCACCGAAAGTTTCAAAGCCGGGGCAATCTTCAACTTTCGCCATATAACATCACCCATTTACATTGTATAGTTCATAGTATCTCGATGGAATGTTGTTATATGCAGGTTAATTAAACTTTATAATTCATATTTTGTTTGTTGCTTTGTTCGAGCAAAGGAACTATAATGTACTTTGTGGAGGTGTGAACATGGATTACATGACGCTCAAAGAGGCAAGCGAAAAATGGGACGTTTCGTCCCGTCAGATAAATTACTATTGCACCGATGGACGCATCCCCGGTGCTGTCAAAATGGCCGGTGTCTGGCTGATCCCCAAGGAGGCCGCCAAGCCTGCCGACAGACGATACAGAGGCCCGAAAGGAACGGAAGAATGAGAATATTAGTTGTGGAAGATGATTCAACAATACAGAAACAGTTGAAAAACCTTTTGTCCGGTAATGGATATGAGGTTGATACAGCTACCGATTTTTCAAATGTGATCGAGCAGATAAAAGCGTTTGCCCCTCATTTGGTTCTGTTAGATATAAAATTGCCGGGAAACAGTGGTTTTGAAATATGTTCACAGATTCGCAGCTTTTCCGATATTCCCATTGTGTTTGTGACGAGCAGTAACACAGACATGGATGAATTGAACAGTATCATGCTGGGTGGGGACGCATTTATTACAAAGCCGTATAATACAGCTATATTGCTTGCCAGTTTTATCGGAAAGTTCTGATAACCTCATTTATTTACGTACTCACCCCAGAAAATGACAACATATTGACTTTTTGCTCCTTCAATGTTAGGATACATAGTATAGGAGCTGAATAGAAATATGGAATATGAGAAGGAACTTCACGACCTGTTTTTGATGCAACAGGCATACGGAACTTTATTTTCACTAATAAATAAGTTGCAAATTGCAGGAGATACCTATTTTGATGGTCTTACTTCACGTCAATTTATGACAATCGTGGCAATTCTGCATTTACCAGAAGAGGAAACAACCATAAATAATATTGCGCAGAAGCTAGGAACGAGCAAGCAGAATGCGAACCGCATGGTTGCCGGAATTGAGAAATTAGGATATGTTACGGTTGTCCCCAGCCCGAAAGATAAACGTGCTACTAATGTATTGCTCACGGATATGGGAAAGCAAAAGGTGATCGAGTGTTCTCAAAATGCGGTTGACTTTATGGCAGATTTATTTTATCACTTCGACACACAAGAGCTGGAAACCCTTTGGAGTCTATTGCATAAGCTCTATGAATTTGATGGAAACCATCAAGACGGATTTGAAGAAGATGGTATATCGTTAGCCGCTGATCCTGAATTAAGTAAAAACCTTTTGCAGCACTTTGCAGAGAAAAGAAAAACGTCTGAATAAGGCAGCGAAACCGCTGCCTTATTTTTTACTCTTAATATAGACACCATGTTGACAATGTTTTGTCACTATGCTATCATATAAAAGACAATAAGGTGTCTTTTGGAAGGAGAACCAACTATGGAAGAAATCATTGTCGTTGAAAAACTGAATAAGAGTTATCAACACAAATCTGCTGTTAATAATTTGAGTTTTACGGTTTGTCAAGGTGAAATTGTGGGATTGTTAGGCCCGAACGGTGCCGGGAAAAGCACAACCATCAATATCCTATCTACAATTTTGAAACCCGATAGCGGAAACATCTCGATTGGCGGATATGACTTGGCAAAGGATAAATCGAAGATCAAAAAGTTTATCGGCATTGTTCCGCAGGACCTTGCAATTTATGAAGAAATCAGTGCAGAAAAAAATGTTGCGTTTTTTGCAAGTCTCTACGGTCTGCATGGCTCGGAACTGAAATCTCAAACTTGCAAAGCGCTTCAACAGGTAGGTCTATACGACCATCGAGCCGAAAAGCCCAAAACATTTTCTGGAGGCATGAAACGGCGTTTGAATATTGCGTGTGCAATCGCCCATGCTCCTAAACTTATTATCATGGATGAGCCGACAGTCGGCATTGATCCGCAATCTCGCAATCATATTTTAGAGGCCATTTTGACTTTGCGGGATCAGGGATCAACGATTCTTTATTCCACGCACTACATGGAAGAAGTCGAAGCGATTGCTGACCGCATTTTAATACTTGACGAAGGAAAACTGATTGCGTCTGGAACAAAAGATGAATTGTGCCAGCGCTTTGAAAATCAGGTTACATATAGTTTTACCTTGGACCGTAAACCGGATGAAACAACGCTTATACTGTCCGGGTTGTCAGGTATTCAGTCAGTGGCTTTTGAAGAACAGGGCCTTGCTATCACGGTGAATATAACCAATGAAAATCTGAGCAATATCATTTCGGCAATTTTGTCAGCTGGATACCAGATTAAAGCCATGTCAAGCAAAGAGGCTTCCCTCGAAACGGTCTTTTTAGACTTGACCGGAAAATCTCTGCGGGACTAAAGGAGGAACTTATGCGTTTGTTAAAAATACTGCGTCAAGATTTAGAAAATATCCTCCACAACCCTACATTGATCTTTTCAAACACTGTACTGCCTCTCATTTTGATTGGCGTCATGGGATTTGTGACAAAAGGCGGATTTGGTACAGAGTTGGTATCTTCCTTTGACTACTATGGTGTAAATATGCTGATTTTTTCCGTCGGCATGATCGCTATTACAGCGACCAACGCTTTTATGGAAGAACAGGTAAAAAGAGGAAACTTTCGGATTGCCTATGCTCCGGTATCCAAACAGGAAATTTATCTTTCTAAAATTCTGTCCTCCTATTTACTGTCGGCAGTCTGTTATAGTGTTTTGGTTCTCGGCTGCCAATACATATTAGGGTTGAATATGGGAGGACGCAACTGCATTTATTTTATCATTTTGCTGAACGTATTCAGCTTCTGCGGCTGCTGCTTCGGAACTATGTTCTGCTGCATATTCAAGGACGAAGAACAGGCCAACGGCATTATGCAAATTCCTTTGTTCCTCTCAATCATACTTGGAGGGGTGATTTTTCAAATTCACCGTTTCGGGGATTTCCTCAATAGCTTGTCATTGATTTCCCCCGTGAAGTGGGTGGCAGCTTGCAGCTATCAGATCATTTATGACAATGATCTGCATCTATTACTCCCGGTGGTTGCAGGATTGCTGATTTTATCACTTGTCTTTATTGGCATTTGCCATATTCTTTTTAGGCCGGAGGATTACCTATGAGCATATTATTGAAAAACAATTTTGAAAGGATAAAACATCATAAGGCTGTATTGCTGATTGCTTGTATCATCATGCCGCTTCTGATTTGTACTGCGGTCTATATTTCCAACCATTCGACTACGCAGGAAGTGATCGCCGTGTTGAGAGACACGGTTTCAGAGGATATTTCTTGTGACCAATATACTTTTGTCAGTGTAGATCAGGAACCGGCCCTATCAACCCTGGTAGATGGCACTTATGCAGCCTACGCTGAAAAACAAGAGGATGGAACTTACGCTATTACTACTCTCAAAGGACAGCAGGATGAAGAAGCAATACTGACCTTGCTCTCAACAGGAAAATTGCCGGAGGGATATAAAGGCGACGATGTGAAAAGAAGTGAGCGTGGCATTGGTACAAATATCCTGGGATTTATTACAATGCTGGTACTCATGCAGGGCGTGGCTCTGACAACGCTATATCCAGAAGATCGCCTGAAAGGTACTTTCCGCCGGATCATGTTTGCGCCCTGCAATGAAAATCAGTATTTAATAGCGCAGTTTATCTTCACGCTCACCTGCCTTTATGTTCCTACCTTTGCGGCGATCGCTGTGATACACGGTATATTCGGTGTAGAAATCGGCTTTCCTATCGCTGAAATTGCGGTGCTTCTATTGCTTTTAACTGTGTTTGCAACGGCCTTTGCTCTGTTTATTGCAACGGCTTTTGATCGAAATACCAATCTGGTTGCCACGGGTATCAGCGTTGTTACTTGTATTGTAGCCGGGTGCTTTGTTGACATCAGTACCAACAATTCGATCCTTACCACAATATTTAAGATCATTCCTCAAACGGAATTTATGGAACTCGTACATGGAGTAGAGTTTGGCGGCAGCTATATCCAATTCCGATATGGAATTATCTATATCCTGCTTTGGGTGTTCGTCTTATTGATTGCAGGAGTTCGTATTGCCAAAAATAGAATAGCGAAAGGGAAATATTGAATGTCAGCAAATACGATAATTAAGTTAGAGAATGTCACAAAGGTTTTTGATGGGCGCGAAGTCATTCATAATTGCAGCATGAATGTCCCGAAAGGCTCTGTCTATGGATTTGTAGGGCCAAACGGAGCAGGAAAAACGACGATACTCAAGTTGATAATGGGACTTCTTCGTCCTACAACGGGCAGAATTTCAGTTATGGGAATTGCTGTGCCTTTAGAACGCAATCAAATTCTTCAAAAAATCGGCAGTCTTATTGAAACTCCTGTATTCTATGAAGATATATCCGCAGAAGAAAACCTGCGACTGCATCTTGAATATATGAAAAAGCAGCCACTTATCGAGAATATACCGGAAATGTTACATAAAGTTGGGCTTGATGGTGCTGCAAATCAACCTGTAAAAAAGTTTTCGTTGGGTATGAAACAGCGATTAGGAATTGCGAGGGCAATCATTCATAGACCAGAAATCTTACTGTTGGACGAACCTATTAACGGCCTTGATCCAATGGGAATAAAGGAAATGCGGGAGTTGTTCTGCTCCCTTGCCCACGAGCAAAATATGACAGTCATTATTTCCAGCCATATTTTGAGTGAGCTTGAAAATACTGCTGATTACATAGGAATTATTGCGAACGGCCAAATACAAAGGGAAGCGGCTATAAAGGATATTCAAGAAAATTTCCCGTCTGGATTGGAGGAATACTTTTTTGAAGCAATGAGAGGAGATAAAACGGAATGATACATCTTATGGAGCTGGAATTAAGAAAGGTAAATATCCGTCCTTACATATATGCCGGATTTGCGGCCATTCTTTGTATGGTTGGCTTGCTCTACACCTTTGCCATGATTGCCCATGTAGGAGGCGACAGTGATGCCGCAGAATTTTCTACTTATTACAACATTTGGGTTCTTGTAAATGCTTTGCAGACAGCGGCATATTCGATTTTGATGGCTGTTATGTTCTCCACATTTCTTTTGAAAGACTACACAGGAAAAAATGCCGTTCTGGTGTTCTCTTACCCCACAGAGCGCAAAAAACTCTTACAATGCAAAATCGCTTTGGTATCACTGTTTATTGTAGCGTTTATGATAGGCGGAACAATTCTAATGTACGCAATTTTTACTCTATCGGAAGCGGTGTTTCCGTTGGTGCCAGATCAACCATCTATCGGTTTGTTCATTCGGGTTTTGGGCGATACCGTACTATGTATGTTTATCACGTTTTGCATTGGACTCATTTCAGTGAGGGTTGGGTTTTCCAAAAAGTCCGTACAAATAACGATTGTTACATCTGTTATTATCTGCTGTTGCGTGGCAAATGTGATTGCAACCATGAGTTATTCCTACATTCCTGTTTGCCTCCTGTTCATTGTAGCTGTATTTTTGGCACTTATATCTTACAAAGGCGTTAGAGCCGCAGTTGATGATGCAGAGGTCTAAATAGGAAAATGCGAAATGAACACTTACTGTATAAGAAATCATTGTATGTGGACGAATGTATCAGGGTTTGAGATGCTCCAACAAGCAATTTTGTGTTTAGGGGCAAGGGGTTCCCTAAAGCCAAAAATCGCAAGCGGGTACTCGCTTGCTGTGCTTGCCGTAACCATACCCTCGTTTTCCCCTCTACTAATACTACAATTCGGAGGCTTGAAAACGGCAAAGAGGTGAATTGAATTTTGATGCAGGATGTCATGCTCTTTGATGAGACTGTCATGGAGAATATCCGGTTGGGACGGGGTGACGCCACCGATGAGGAAGTTATGGCTGCGGCAAGAGCCGCCCAATGCGAGGAATTTATCCAGCGCCTGCCCCAAGGGTATCAGACAAACATCGGGGAAAATGGCAGCGCCCTGTCGGGCGGCGAGCGTCAGCGCATTTCGATTGCCCGCGCTCTGCTGAAAAATGCTCCCATTGTCCTGCTTGATGAAGCAACTGCCTCTATGGACGCCGAGAGTGAAACGCTGGTGCAGGATGCCTTGTCGGTGTTGCTGAAGGATAAGACAGTCATGGTGATTGCCCATCGCATGAGGACAGTGGCAAATGCTGATAAGATTGTTGTCCTGGATGATGGCAAGGTTAGTGAGATGGGTACACCAGCTGAATTGCTGACGAAGGGCGGCCTGTATTCTCACTTGGTAGCACTTCAACAGGGACGATAACTTTCTACTTGGAGAAGAACAATGTTTTCTTTACTGTTTCCGGCAGGAGGAATTGACGGAGTTTTGGGCGTGATTGTTAATCTCAACCCCTTTACTCATATTATCAATGCTCTGCGGTCTTTACTGTTGAATGGAACACTGGCAACTGGTGAGTTACTTTTCGTTATCATTCTTTATACCGCAATGGGAAGTATCAGCTTTGGATGGGCTTTGCATCGCTTAAATCGTGAAACTGCTTTATAAACCATTGGAATAAGTGCTTGCTGCCGGACGACGGCAAAAGAAAAAAAGCCGTCGTACAGCAGCCCATTTGACACGCCCATATAACCAGCGGCGGCTTTGAGTAATCAAGGCCGCCGCTTTCTTTTGCCCGGCGCAGGATCGGCGGCCCACGAAGGGGGCCGCCATGCTGATACGACTTGCTTTTCAATGGAATAACTTCTCAAAAAAAGCCTGTACCCAACAGGGGGCAGCTCCGGTCAACAGTATGAACTATACCATGTAAGAAAACTTCATATCGCTTTCACATTCGCCCGGTGGGTCTATGACCTGCCGGGCGAATTTTGTCGTTTCCTGCGGTCTGACATTCGGGCAAAAACCTTTTTCAAGTTTTTATGGAAAAAGAGGCGTTTTGCGGGTAGTAAAAGGGCTTGCCGGTGTCATTTTGGCGGAAAGGGAGAGAACCACCTAATCCCCCAACAGAAAGGGGGTGAGAAGATGGAAATTATCCCCCGTAATTATGGCAGACAGCACCGCTTTGACGCCTATTGCAAAGTGGTACTGCGGAATGAGGCCAAGAACTATCTGCGGGAACAGGCGCGGCAGCGGAACCGTGAAAAGTCGCTGGAAGCTCTGACGCAGGCAGAATTGGACAAGCTCGCCACGGTAGATCATTACCCCAGCGACAGCTACGTTTTTTCGTCGCATGGCTATGACCTGCTGATCGACAATGAGCTTGTGGCCGACGCCTTTGCCAGCCTGCCGGAACAGGAGCAAAGCATTTTGATCCTGCACTGTGTTTTGGAAATGGCAGATGGCGAGATCGGCAACCTCATTGGGATGTCCCGTAGCGCCGTCCAGCGCCACAGGACAAGCACTCTGAAAGAGCTGCGTATCAAGTTAATGGCGCTTATGCCGGGAGGGAGGTAACGCGGATGAAGCAGCCCACATTCAACGGCAGGGAGCTTCTGCCCCTTTCGGTAATCGACGCCGCCCGCAGCGGGGACGCCGAGGCTATGGAGCAAGTGTTGAGGTATTACGAGGGCTACATATTCAAGCTCTGCACCCGGACGCTCTATGACGAGGACGGTTATCCCCATGTGTGCGTGGACGAGTATATGAAGCGCCGACTGGAAATTAAGCTCATTCAGTCCATCGTCAGTCAGACGATTTGACGACAGGCCCCCGGCAGCACGGAACGGCTTACCCTTTCCACGATCCGTCATTTCCCCGGAGGCCCCTGACAGCACCTTGACAAATATGCCCGCAAGATAACAGCGGCGCATCATAGGGCAGCGGACACATTCTGCAACTTCCGCATCGGCGTGGTGCGCCATGACCTCATATCTTATGAGAGAGCGAGAACCACCGGGCCGAGGGCAAGGCAGCTCTTAAACAGCGGAGGTAGCGACAATGATACTCCCTTATAGCTAAACGAGGCCCCATGTTTGGGTGCTTCCAAGTCCGAGCGTTAAAAGCGTCGCAGGCAATAGGTAGGGCCGCGTGAGAACCACGCGGGGGTGAAATTCCCGTGGAGCTGTGCCAGCAGCCGTCCGTACTGCCCATTTCGTTTTACACCAATGTAAGCGAAAGGGGGATTACTGTATGAGTACAGTAACAAGTCAGAACCAGACCGCCCCCGTTGTACGTCAGTACGAGATCGGAGGCGTTCGATATATTGTGAAAGCGACCGTCAAAGACGGCGCGAAAGAAACCGCAGTCAAGAAAATCCGTCGGCTGCTCCAAAACGATTTGAACAAGGCAGCCACTTAAAAATTAAAGATTTTTTCATTTCCTACAAGCAGACGGATGGGGCATGATATGGTATAATATACTTGTATCATGCCTCGTTTTCCGGCTGCGGAATAGGAGGAACTTATGAGCAAACAGCCGGAAATGGTGATTGCACGGAACCCCCGTGCGACACGGAATAACGATACTACTTTGAACCTTGACAATCAAATGTACCAACAGCCAGTCACTTCCTTTCAGCGCGTATCCAATGACGCGCCGTTGAGCGAGGAAACCAAGACGGCTATCCAAAACACGGTGCTGCAATTCTATGTCCACAGCCAGCCGCAGGAGGAAGCCGAGGGCATTACCGCCTGCTATGAGCGTCTTTCCCAAGAAGATAAGCTGGACGGCGAGAGCAACAGTATCAGCAATCAGAAGCGGATTTTGGAAAAGTATTGCCGGGATCACGGCTATACCGCCATCCGCCACTACGACGAGGACGACGGATATTCGGGAACCAACTTCAACCGGCCCGGATTCCAGCGGATGCTTGCCGACATCAAGGCGGGCAAGATCAAGCGCGTTGTCGTTAAGGATATGAGCCGGTTCGGGCGTAACTATCTGCAAGTCGGAATGTATACGGAAATGCTGTTTCCAGAGTACGGCGTCCACTTTATTGCCGTCAATGACGGTGTGGACAGTGTGCGCGGGGACAGCGAGTTTACCGCCATCCGCAACGTATTCAATGAAATGTACGCCAAGGACACCAGCAAGAAAATCCGGGCAACGTGGCAATCCAAAGGACGCTCCGGCGAACACCTCACCACTATCCCGCCTTATGGGTACAAGAAAGACCCGGAGAACAAGAAGCGGTGGATCGTGGATGAAGAAGCTGCCGCCGTTGTCCAGAAGATTTTTGCACTGTGCATGGACGGCATGGGGCCGACGCAAATTGCAAAATGGCTCCAAGAAAATAAAGTTCTTTCGCCTGTTGCTTACTGCTACGAAAACGACTTGCCGACAACATCTAAACGGCCAACTGACCCTTATAAATGGGCAACAAAGACGGTAGTGCATATTTTGGAACGCCTTGACTATTTGGGCCATACGGTCAACTTCAAAACTTCTAAGCAATCGTTCAAGAGCAAGAAAGTATTGTGGAATGATCCGGCGGATTGGGTGATCTTTGAGAACACACAGGAACCTATTATTGAGGAAAGCGTGTTTCTGATCGTCCAGAAAATCCGACAAGGCCGCCGCCGTCCCACTAAGATGGGCGACATGGGTATGTTCTCCGGCCTACTGTTCTGTGCGGATTGCGGCGGAAAGATGTACTTGTGCAGAGCCAATCACTTCAAACCTGAACAGGAATATTACCTTTGCTCAACTTACCGTAAAGACCGCACTTTATGTTCGACCCATTCTATCCGGCGCGTTGTCCTTGAAGAAATCGTGCTGCGAAACCTGCGGGAAGCCATTCAGTATGTGACGCAGTATGAGGACGACTTTGTGCAGCGGGCCGCAGATCAAAGTCTGCGGGAACGGGACAAGGAGCTAGCACAAAAGAAAGATACTCTGGCGCAATCGCAAAAGCGGATTGCCGAGCTGGATGTTATCATCAAGCGACTGTATGAGGATAACATTTCCGGCAAGCTCTCCGACGAGCGTTTCATCAAACTGTCCCGTGACTATGAGCTGGAACAGACCAACCTTACAAATCTTGTCGAACATCTTCGGCAGGAAGTCAAGGAACAGGAGAAGCAGAAAGTCAACGTCAGGCAGTTCATTGCAGCGGTCAGAAAGTACACCGATATGCAGCAGCTTGACGCTTCCATTCTCCGGGAGTTTGTGGATAAAATTTATATCTCCGAGGTTTACACGCCGGACGAGAACGAGCCGCGCATTAAGGTCAGAGAAATTGAGATTGTCTATAACTTCATTGGTGCATTTGATTTTGAGGAAGCAAGGGAGCAATCCCAAGCAGCCCAAAAAGAAAAGAAAACCGGCGTAGCCTAAACTACGCCGATTCTCTCACATAAATGTTTTCTTACGGAACCACGCCTTTTGGGATGTCTTTAAATTTATCTAAGCTTTTCGACTCTTTTCTTATTATTCCAAGTACCGATGACTTCATTGACTGTTGATACCGTTACAAATGCTTCAATATCACTTTCTTGAAGATAATATAGTAATTTTTTATATTCATTTGTAGCCATGATTGTGACAAGTTCTGTATGTTCTGTTTTATCATAACCACCTTTTGCCGAATATAAAGTAACACCACGCCTTAATGTGTTCATAATATAATCTTGAATCACTTCATATTCTTTGGATAAGATACAAATCTTCTTTTTCTTATTAAAACCATCAATAAAATAATCTACAGCCTGACCATTGGCTAAAGTTGCCAAAGCACCAACCACTAAAGCACCAATATCATATACAATTAGACTTGTTGTACAAATGAGTAGCCCAACTAATGTACAAGCTTTACCAAGATCCATATGTGTATATTTATTTACAATTTTCGCGATAATATCCGTTCCACCACTTGATGCGTTTACACGAAATAGTATGGTTTGTCCAAAAGCTAAAATTAATATATATGTAGCCATGTCAAAAACAGCATTTTGGGTTAAAGAAATATTGTTTGGATAGATTCTTTCAAATACAGCTAGAAATAAAGGTAATAATAAAGAGGCATAAATTGTTTTTGCCCCAAATTCCTTACCAATTAGAACAATACCTAGAATCAACAATAAGGCGTTGATCACAAAGGTAAGTGTAGAAATAGATAGGCTTGTGATTTTAGCTAAAACCATAGCTAAACCAGTAACACTTCCGGTAATAACACCACTAGGAATTAAGAAGAAATATATGGCGACACTGATGATAAACATGGCGAGTGTAATAGTTAAAAAACTTTTTATTGTATTCGTTTTCATTTGTAAAACCTCCACTTTTTATTATGCCAAAAAAAGTATAAAAAAAGAAGAGCATTATCTCTTCTTTGCATCGGTTTTATTAAACTTATCTCTACGCTTTGTGGATTGAATGAATAGACGCTTCATTTCTTGTGTATCTTCTTGTTCTAAAGAATCTCTAAAGTGAGAGATTGAATCGATAAACTGGTTGATTTCACCTAATAAGATATCTTTATTCATAATGAAGAGTTCCGTCCATAAATCTTCATTGATTTTCGCAATACGCGTTAAATCTCTAAAACTATCTCCTGTGTATTCTACAAGATGTGCATTATCATGTGTATTCATTAAAGACACCGCAATGACATGGGTCAATTGGGATAAAAAACCAATCATTTTATCATGCTCTTCAATAGATAATGTACAAATTCTGCCAAATTCCATCTTGTTAGCTAATTCCTTTACGGCTTCAACTGTTTCATTTTTATTCTTTTGAGTAGGAACAAGAATAAAGTTTGAACCCTTAAAAATCGTTTCATCACTAAATTCAATACCACGAGATTCTCTACCACACATGGGGTGAATACTTAATAATTCAAGATCTTCACGTAATACATCTTGAATAGGTTTGACAATGTTTGTCTTAACACCACTGATATCCATTAATAATGAATTTTTAGGAATATCATTTTGATAGACTTCAATCCAAGGAAGAATTTTAGTTGGATATAGACAGAAGATAAATGTATCACACTTTGAAATGACATCTAAAGGATTTGTGCTACCATCTATAATAATATTTAATTCTTTGGCTTTATCAATTGTTTGTTTAGAAACATCAATACCATACACGTTGTAGTTTAAGTGTGTTAGTTTCTTCGCAAAACTTGCTCCCATTAATCCAAGTCCGATAATCGCAATGTTTGTCATAGAATCTCAACCTTTCCACCTAAGCTTTGAATGTCTTCAAAGAAAGTAGGATAACTCTTTGTGATGGCTTGGGCATCATCAATAATGCATTCAGATTCTGCGCATAACCCAAAAACCGTCATTGCCATAACTATACGGTGATCATTATGTCCAAAGATTTCTACTGTATTATCTGATTTATAGTGTTCTTTACCGTGAATTTGAATGGAATCAAATGTAGAAGTAATATCCACACCCCATTTTTTAAGCTCGGTTTCCATTGCCTCAATACGATCACTTTCTTTCATGCGTAACCGTGCTGCATTCACAATGTTTGTTTCACCATTTGTATAGCTTGCGAGTACACATAAAATTGGACCTAGGTCTGGACAGTTGGATAAGTCGATGATTTGTGGCATCGGCTGTTTTTTTGCGAATGTGACAGTATCCTTGTTACTTGTATAACTAGGAATACAATCTAGTATTGCCTTATCTCCTTGTTTACTTGACATGTCCATGTTGGAGCATGAAAGAGTATTGTTTAAAGTGCCTAATACCGCAAAGAAGGCTAGTTGAGAAAAGTCTCCTTCAACAGAAACGTCTTGTGCTTTATAGTGTTGGTTTCCTTTGATTAAATAGGAATTTGAACTTGTTTCTATAATTTCAATACCAAATTTCGCTAACATTTGAATCGTTAAATTTACATAGCTCTTCGATTCATAAGGCTTAGTAATTGTTAGTGTACTATCTTGATTTAATAATGGAAGGACAAACATGAATCCTGTAATAAATTGGCTGGAAATATCTCCTTGTACAACATAGTCTTTTGCTTGTAGATTTCCATGTACAATGATTTCTTTATCCGATTGATTAAATTCAATGTTTTGTTCTTTAAATTCATTTTCATATACATCCATAGGTCTTTGAAGCAATCTTCCTTGACCTAAAAATTTAACTTTGGCATTTGTACATGCAGCAAGTGGAATCAAGAAACGTAAAGTAGAACCGGATTCATTCGCATTACATGTAATATTTCCTTCTTGTTCAAAAAGATTAGTACCTGTTACTTCATATGTAGTTTCATCGATTTGTTTAATTTTAGCACCCAAAGCTTTCATACAGCCAACAGTTGCTTCAATATCCTTTGAGTTTGTGACATTAGAAACAATACTTGTACCATCACTTAATGAGGCGCAAATTAAAGCTCTATGCGCCATAGATTTGGATGCAGGTATTTTTACATTTCCATGTACTTTACTTGGTGTTACTTTTACTTTCATTCAAAATCCCCCTGAAGTGGCTTAATGGCAAGCCTAGACATATATAAATCTAATAAACCAAACGCAACTACACTATCCACTACAATTCTTGCTCGGTGCAAGATGCATGGGTCGTGCCTTCCTTGAATTTTAAGATCCACGTTTTCTTTTGAAAGATAATCCACAGATTCTTGTGTTTTAAAAATCGATGGCGTTGGCTTAATGCAAGTATGGATCAAAATTGGCATACCATTTGTGATGCCACCATTGATTCCGGCATTGTGATTTGTTTTAGTTTCAATTTTATCATTAAAACGGAAGGCATCATTGGCTTGTGAGCCTTTTAATTTCGCAAAGCCAAATCCTTCGCCAAAGGAAACACCTTTGATGGCTGGTACAGAGAAAATTAAGTGGGATAAAATGCTTTCTACAGAATCAAAGAAAGGTTCTCCTAGTCCTGCAGGAAGGCCTATAACGGCGGTTTCTAAAACACCACCTAATGAATCACCTTCAGCAGCTGCTTTTTCGATTTCTTGAATCATTTGATTTTTGACTTGATTATCTAAAACCGCAAAATTTTTATCATTGACTTCTTGAATTTGTTTTTCTAGAACAGTGTAGTCTTTAGAGAAAGGAATATCCGATAGAGTATATAAACTTTCAATGTGTGATCCAATTACTATGCCCTGTGATTTCAGAATTTGTCGACATATACTTCCAGCAGCTACAATGCATGCGGTAAGTCTTCCGGAAAAGTGTCCGCCACCACGATAGTCTTGATATCCATTGTATTTTTCAAAGGCAGTAAAATCAGCATGTCCAGGACGCAATCTTCCATGAAAAGCAGAATAGTCTTTTGATTTAGTGTTTTGATTCTCAATGATAATTGTAAGTGCAGTTCCTGTTGTATACCCGTTATACATTCCTGAAATAATATGCACTTCATCCGCTTCATGTCTTTGGGTTGAAATTTTACCTGTTGCCTTACGCTTATCCATGTCCGATTTGATTTGTTCCATATCCACCTTAAAGCCTGCAGGAAGAGCATCTAATGTAATACCAATGGCAGGACCGTGGCTTTCACCAAATAATGTCCAAGATATATTTGTACCGAAATTATTTTTCATAAGGTCCTCTTTCTAATACTTCTTGTATTTCTTTAAAAGAAAGTTCTTTGATGATATAAGAACCAGATTGTTTTACTAGAATTGTAGATACGGTATTATGACTGCTTTTCTTATCATGTGTTACATATTCTAATAGTGTGGCAGTATCATAGTCTGGTACTTGTGGCAAATCTAGCTTCTTATATATATTTAATACGCGTTGTTTTAATGCCTCATCTTCAATAAAGAATAACATACCCATCGCCACGCATTCTCCATGAAGATATGTATTTAATCCATATGCCGATTCAATGGCGTGTCCAATGGTATGTCCGAAGTTTAAAATCTTTCTAAGATTACTTTCTCTTTCATCTTGTTGAACTACATCTCGCTTTAATTCAATGGAACGCGTAATAATCGCATCGATATCTAATGTTTCTTGTTCAAATAAAGAGACTAAATGATCATCTAAAATGAGCCCCATTTTTAAAGCTTCACATAATCCATTGTGTTGTTGGCGAAAAGAAAGCGTAGATAATACATTTGGATCGATAATAACAGTTTTAGGTTGCCAAAATGCCCCTACAATATTTTTGTAGGAACCCATATCAATAGCTACTTTACCACCTACGCTTGAATCAACTTGACTTAATACGGTTGTTGGAATGTTGTAGAAATCAATGCCGCGCATGTAGCTTGCAGCAACAAAACCTGCAAGATCACCGACAACACCACCGCCTACCGCAATAATGGCATCTTTTCTAGACATATTGTGTGAAATCATTTCTTCTAAAAGTTTTTTATATTGATCAAAACATTTGGATGGTTCACCTTGCGGTATGGTGCATATAAAAGAATCCGGGCATTGTTCTTTGACAATATTGACCCATTTTTCAGGCACACCTGTATCTGTGATAATCGCAATCTTTCTAGATACAGGAATATATTCATGTACTTTTTGAATTGCGTTTCTTTCAATATATATTGGATATGAATGATTTTCTAAATCGACATTTAATTTCATAATAAAAAACTCCTTTCGTATATCATACCATGAACACAAATCTTTTTCAGAAATTTTCTGAAAGAAGTAGTTCAATGAATAAATGGAGTACTTAGTTAAGGTTCAAGACTATTTGAAATTGAAAATAAAGGATACATATCGTGTCGCAATTATTGGAAAGAAAATCGCAAAAAAAGAAGGATTGAATGTAGAAGATTTAATGATTGCGTGTTTGTTGCATGATGTGAGTGATTTTGAGTGTTAAAAGTGCAATTAAAAATATCCACAGCCTTATAAACTGTGGATAAATGTTTCTACACGATACATGATTTGTTTCAAATTCTCAATATCTGTTTGAATATTTCCTGTTTCTAAAGAATGATTCCCATCAACAATACTATGAAATTCAATAAGACGATGAATACAATAATGTTCAATCTTATCGAAGTTAGCCCATTGGTCTTGAGTTCCAGAATACACTAAATCTTTTTGTTGAAGATATTCCAAAGTAAAATCTAATGGCGTGAAATAGATATTGGCAGTTAACTTATATTCATGGGCAAGTTTAGCTGCGCAATAAGTACCTATACTTTTTGAGATAAAAAGAATGGAATCATAAGCTTTTAAATCGAATTTATGAATTTGGTCTTTGGCTTGTTTATACGCCTCATCTTTAGATTTATTTAAATCAAAGTCTAGGTTTTCAAAATGAATTTCTTTGATTTCATAATCCATATTTTTTAATATCTTCTTTGAATAATATAGTAATGGTTTATCCGTGTGATATCCAATTCCAGGAAATAATATAGCGAGTTTCATGCCTTTAGTATAGGATTATTCATCTAAATTATCAATGGCATATTGTGCTTCTTCAACTGTGAATTTTTCTCCGTATTCACTGACTAACTGATTATAGATAGCATCTTTTGACATGCTCATAGTTTCTTGATAATTCTTGGCAGATTTTAAGGCTGCCTCTAAATAGTCTCCCTTAATATTGTCAATCGCATATTGTGCTTGCTCGGCAGTAAATTTTTCTCCGCTTTCAGAAGTTAATTGATCATAGATTCGAGCTTTTGACATATGCATCGTCTTTTTGTAGTTTTCTCCGCATTTTAATGCATTTTCATTATAATCTGCATTTAGATTATCAATCGCATATTGTGCAGCTTCTGCATCAAACTTTTCTCCATATTCTGAAGTCAATTGATCATAGATTCTTTGTTTGGACATGTGCATCATTTTACTGTAATTTTCAGCTTTATGCAGTGCATTACGATACTCTTTTGGAACACTTGTATCTTCCTTTGTTTCTACGACCTTTTCTTTTGTGTCTTTATTCTTTGTTTCTTCATCACTCGTTGTTGAACAAGCAACAGCCGATAAGACAATAGCGGCTGTTAAAAATACTTTTAAACCCTTTTTCATATATACTCCTTATTTCTTTTTCTTTAGTATAAGAAAAATATAAAAAGGTTTGGTATGCCATGAGCATACATTTAAATTAGGGAATCAATCCACATAAAAAACCATACGTCTAAACATACGAATATAAAGAGAATGATGGAATAAAGTATAGGCCAAGGGACTTTAGACATGTGTTTATGGAATAAATTCTTGTTGTAGTAAAGGAATAAACCAAAATATATAAACAAAAAACAACTCAGTTTATTAATAAAACTATTTTTAATGGTTTCCCCTGGCTCCATATCGACCACAATCATAAGTGTAAATACAATCCAAGCTAAACTGATCATCTTAGATTTGAATGTGTCATTATTAAGTGGTGGAATAACAACTAGTTTTTGTTGAATGGCTAGATCCATCTCTTTCACAGAATTATAGCGATTCTTATAATCGAGTTGCGTTGCTTTTAAAATAATTTGTTTTAAATCAAAGGAAATATTGCTTTGATGTTCTAGTGAACCATTTAATAAGTAGTTCATTAATTTACCCAAGGCATAAATGTCAGTTTGTGGATTGGATTGTTGAAAACCAAATTGTTCGGGTGCTGCATAGCCAACACTGCCTAAGATAAGGGTATCTTTACTTTTTTTGGAATCTAAAAATCGTGCAATGCCAAAATCAAGGAGTGTTACCTTATTATTGTGATAAATAATATTTTCTGGTTTGATATCACGATGAATAATTGGTGGATTTAACTTATGTAATGAATCTAAACACTCGCATAATTGATGCATGATGTCTTTAACTTGTTCTTTTGAAAAGGATTGTTGATCCAACGTTTTACCTTCTATATATTCCTCAATTAGTATTAGATGGTTGTCATTTTCTTGTATCACAAAAATTTTAGGTAAGTAAGGATTCTTTATCTTTTGAATCGTTTGATAAAGAGTCTTATCATAATAATTCAATTCTTTCTGGATATATTTTGTATGTGATATTTCATGTTCTACTAATGAAATTGTTTTATCTTGATCTTGTTTAATTATTTGTAAAGTCTTCATAAATTGCTCTTTCTTGTGTATATTATAAGTATTATGGCAGAGACAAATCAATTATTAAAAACAATTCAAGAAACAAAGAGTGATGGTTTAAATACTTTAATGGAAAGTCTAGATGATTTAACTTTTTCACAGTATTTAAATCACATATTAGAAATTAAACATGTAACTAAGGCACAGATTTTATCGAAGACAACAATTCAAAGAAATTATGGGTATCAAATATTTGATGGATCCAAGGTTCCTAATAAAGATAAGGTGATTCAGTTAAGTTTAGGATTAGGCTTAGATTTACGTATGACAAACAACTTATTGTCGTTATCAAATAATGGGATGTTGTATCCAAAAGTAAAAAGAGATGCATTATTGATTTATTGTATAGAAAATCATAAGAGTGTATATGAAACCAATGAGTGTTTAATGGAGTATCAGTTAGAGTTATTGGATTAGTGATGAAAAAACCATCACTTTTTTGTTGACTTTGGAAAAACAAACTCCTATAATGCCTATAAAGTTACTAGGAATAGTAAGTGGAGGTACTAATTATGAAACGATGTTGTAGCTCTTTAAATGAATTATATTGAATTTGTTTAATAGGAGGAAAAGAAAATGACAGTATATAAAGCAATTTCAGATTTAATTGGAAATACACCATTAGTAGAATTAACACATATTGAAGAAAAAGAAGGCTTAGATGCTAGTGTTGTTGCGAAAGTAGAATTCTTTAATCCAGCTGGAAGTGTAAAGGATCGTATCGCAAAGAAAATGATTGAAGATGCTGAGAAAAAAGGGTTGATTAAGCCAGGAGCTACATTGATTGAGCCAACAAGTGGAAATACAGGTATTGGTATTGCGTCTGTTGCAGCAGCTAAGGGATATAAGGCTATTATGACAATGCCTGAAACAATGAGTGTAGAGCGTCGTAACTTATTGAAGGCGTATGGCGCAAAAGTTGTTTTAACAGATGGCAAAGCAGGTATGAAGGGGGCTATCGCAAAAGCTCAGGAATTGGCAGCTGCTACACCAAATAGTTTTATTCCAAGTCAATTTGAAAATCCATCAAATCCTCAGGCTCATTATGAATCGACTGGTCCAGAAATTTGGAAGGATACAGAGGGGAAAGTTGATATTTTTGTTGCCGGTGTTGGAACGGGTGGTACTGTAAGTGGTACAGGTAAATATTTGAAGGATCAAAATCCAAATGTGAAAGTGGTTGCGGTTGAACCTGCAACAAGTCCAGTACTTTCACAAGGTCATGCAGGTCCTCATGGTATTCAAGGTATTGGTGCTGGTTTTGTTCCGAATACTTTGGATACAAGTGTATATGATGAAGTCTTTACAGTCACAAATGAACAAGCCTATGAAACAGGTCGTTTAATTGCACATAATGAAGGTATGTTAGTGGGTATTTCAAGTGGTGCTGCTACATATGCCGCTATTCAAATCGCAAAACGTCCCGAAAATAAAGGGAAAACAATCGTCGTATTGTTACCAGATACAGGTGAGCGTTATTTATCTACTCCAATGTTTGCGGAATAATAAAAAAATACGAAGTAAAAAATTACTTCGTAAAAGTCTTGGCATAGCCATGATCTTCTCTAGAACCCGTACCAATGGGTTCTTTTATTTTTCCAATTTCTTCAATTTCAAATGGCGTCAATTGATATACATAGTTTAGCCAGTTTCGATATAGAAGATTGGCATGGCTTCTCCATTTTAAGATTGGTTCTTTTTCTGGATCATCATCGGGAAAATAATTGAATGGAATATGTATGGGTTTATTGGCTTTTAAATCTCTAAAATATTCATCTTTTAATGTTTCTTTTCCATATTCTAAATGACCTAAAATAAATATTTGACGATAGTCCTTTGTGACAATGATGTTTGATCCAATTTCATCATTTTTAGATAGAATAGATAAGCATTTCACTTTTTTGACGGCATCTTCATCAATTGCCGTATGTCTTGAATGCGGCGTATAGTGGATTTCATCAAAGCCATTGGTTAAAAAGTCGTATTCATCGACTAATTGTTCTGGGAAGATGCCGAATACTTTTTCTGGCAAGATATGCTTTTGAACTCCATAATGATAATAAAGTCCGGCTTGTGCTCCCCAACAAATATGTAATGTAGAATAGACGTGAGTCTTAGACCATTCCATGATTTCTTCAAGTTCATTCCAATAATCCACATCTTCATATTCAAGATGTTCTACGGGAGCTCCTGTAATGATCATTCCATCGTAATAATTATTTTTTAATTTTTCAAAGTATGTGTAGAATTTAACTAAATGATCTTGGCTTGTATTTTTAGAAACATGATTTTTGACCATCATAAAATCAATATCAACTTGTAGTGCACTTTTTGAAATTAAACGTAAGATTTGTGTTTCCGTTTCTATTTTTTTGGGCATTAGATTTAAAATCACGATCTTTAATGGTCGAATTCTTTGTCTATGTGCACTTTTATCTTCAATCGCAAAGATTTTTTCACTTTCTAATATGTCTTTTGCGGGCAATGCATCGGGTATGTTGATTGGCATATATAAACAACTCCTTTTTTTGTATACACTTTATTATACTCGAAAAAAAACAGAATGGAAAATTCCATTCTGTAAAAGACTATGCTTTCATTGCGTCTAGTGCTTGTTGTAAATCGTTGATAATGTCTTGTGCATCTTCAAGACCTACAGAGAAACGAATTAAATCTGGAGCAACACCAGCTTCTTTTAATTGTTCTTCACTCATTTGACGGTGTGTATGACTTGCTGGGTGTAATAGACAAGTTTTGGCGTCGGCAACATGGGTTACAATAGAAGCAAGTTTTAAGCTGTCCATGAATTTTTCAGTTTGATCACGATCGGCTTTTAATCCAAATGACAATACACCACAAGTTCCGTTTGGACAATATTTTTTAGCTAATTCATGATGAGGGTCACTTTCAAGATCTGCATATTTTACCCATGCAACATCTTCATTGGCTTCTAAGTATTTAGCTACAGCTAGTGCATTTGCACAATGTGCCTTCATACGAACGGCTAATGATTCTAATCCTAAGTTAAGATAGTATGCATTTTGAGGCGCTTGGATTGATCCTAAATCACGCATCAATTGACTTGTAGCTTTTGTGATATAAGCTAATTTACCAAATTTTTCAGCATAGACAATTCCATGATACGATTCATCGGGTGTAGTTAGTCCTGGATATTTATCGGCGTGTTCTAGCCAGTTGAAATTACCACTATCTACAATAGCTCCACCTACACAAGATGCATGTCCATCCATGTATTTTGTGGTAGAGTGAGTAACGATATCAGCTCCCCATTGGATTGGTTGACACATAATTGGAGTAGCAAATGTGTTATCGATAATTAATGGAACTCCATTCGCATGTGCAACTTTCGCAAATTTTTCAATATCAAAAATACGTACAGTTGGATTTGTGATAGTTTCTCCAAAGACACATTTTGTATTTGGCTTGAATTCTTTTTGAAGATCTTCTTCACTGATTTCTGGGTCAACAAATGTACAATCAATACCCATTTTCTTCATTGTTACACCAAATAGGTTGTATGTTCCACCATAGATAGCACTTGAAGCAATTAGGTGATCTCCAGCTTCACAAATGTTGAATACCGCAAAGAAGTTGGCAGCTTGTCCACTTGATGTAAGCATAGCAGCAATACCACCTTCTAATGCAGCAATCTTGCTTGCGACAATATCATTTGTTGGGTTTTGAAGGCGTGAATAGAAATATCCACTGTCTTCTAAGTCAAATAATCTTCCCATTTGAAGACTTGAATCATATTTAAAAGTTGTACTTTGATAAATTGGAACTTCTCTTGGCTCACCATTTTTCGGCTCGTATCCGGCATGTAAACATTTTGTTTCAGTTTTCATAATAAATTTACCTCATTTCCTATCCATTATTGTAATATTATCTTTAAAAAAAGTAAAAGAAAAGCTTAGATTATATAATCAAAGCTTTGTTCGTGACTTAAAATGTCTTGGAGTGTGATTCCTTTTAAATAGGTTTTAATCACTTGATTTAATCCTTCATAAATATAAAGTGTTGCACAATCTTCTTTTCTAGGACATGTATTTACATCTGAATCTAGGCAGGCAACGCAAGATAAATTTCCTTCGGTTGCGACCAATACATCATATACACAGATTTGATCTGGACTTTTAGAAAGTTTGTATCCACCTTGAAAACCACGATTAGATTGAACCATCTGGCTCTTGGTAAGAATGGGTACGATTTGTTCCAAATATTTTTTGGAGATATTTTGTCTTGCGGCAATGTCTTTTAGTGTTATAAAACCTGAATCATTATGTTGAGCTAAATCTATAAGTAAGCGAAGGGCATAGCGTCCTTTAGTCGATATTTTCATTTTTATTCCCCTTTTCTTTCTATTATAATAATATATATTTAGTAGGTTTTCTAGCAAAGAGGTAAAAATGGTTAAAATTATTGCTTTTGATTTAGATGGAACTTTGTATGATAAGCATAAACATATTGATGAAGATACAGTTCAAGCGGTTTAGAAATACATGATTTTTTAGATGGAGAGAAAAAGTGTTTTACACGACTCTCAAAAGATGAAGTAAAAGAATTGGTAAAAGAAGCAAAGAAACATCATTTAATTAGTTATGTTTGGCAAAATGGTGGATATACAATGTTTGGTGTTTCTATTTTGGATGTAGTCAAAAAGATATTTTCACTTATTTCTTTGGATTTACATTATATAAAATCATTACAAAAAACGAAATTTGAAAAAGATGTTGTATTAAATGAAGCATTGTATGATAAGGTTTGTTTTGTGGGTTTTCAAATTGAAAAATTTAAAAAAATGTATTTAGAATATCGGTTTTATGATGTTGGAAAACTCGGAACTGAATTATGCAAGAAGGATGTAGGTAAGCTTGAAGCCATTCGATATATATGTAAGAAGAAGCAAGTATCCATTTCAAGTGTAATGGCTTTTGGGGATCATGGAAATGATGTGGATTTACTAGCTTCTTGTGGATATGGCGTTGCGATGAAAAATGGGAGTGCACAGGCAAAAAAAGCCGCTAAATATATTAGCGACTATGCGAATAATGAGCAGGGCGTGCTTCGATTTATAAATTCGTTTTTTGTATAAAATATTGATCCAAAAAGATAAGAATTCCATTTAGTATAAGGAAAGATCCGGTTAAAGAGAAAATAAAGTCTAAGGATTGAATGGGTTTCATAAGTAATACAACACCAATGACTAGAATGAATATAGCTCCGGCAAGATTGACTTTCCATTGTTCAAATCCGTTGTCTTTTAAGAGTAATACTTTTTGAAAATGAGATAGGGAATTAATAATCAATAGAATTCCTACAAGCATAGGTAAAATACTGATAAATTTCTTAGGGTCTAAACTCATATATAAGCCTGCAGATAATAGGAATATACTTAATATAAGTGTTGTTAGTGTAGTACTATTTCTTTTCTTGAAATATGTATATAAAAATAGAATCGCAATGACTAAAAAGATACATCCAATAACTCGCGTAATTGTTGTTAATATGGAGACGTTAAATATGCATAAGACTAAGCCAGATAAAATGCATAGAATTGCCGATGAGATGGCTTCTGTTTTTGTTTCTTTCATATAATCACAACCTTTCACAATTATTATAGTCTGTTGTATACTAAATCTAAAGAGGTGACGAACATGAAAGTAGCAGTGTTATTAGAAAATGGATTTGAAGAATTAGAAGCTATGGGTCCCATTGCCTTACTTAGACGTGGTGGACTTGATGTGGATATGATTGGTGTCAACAATGAAGAACAGGTTACGGGTCGTTTTGGCATAACCTATTCGAGTGTATATCCAATGAACACATATGACTTTAGCAATGTGGATTGTTTAGTTTTACCTGGTGGTCCACATTATCAAAAGCTAGAAATGAATGAAGAAGTATTAAAATTAATTCATGAGTTTGCCGAAAATAAGGTGTTGGCAGCTATTTGTGCTTCTCCAACAATTTTAGGTCATGAGGGTATCTTAAAAGGTAAGAAATATACTTGTTTTAAAGATATGGATGAAGATTTTGGCGGTGAATATCAATATGCTTATGCCGTTACAGACGGAAATATCATTACGGGTGTAAGTGCGGCAGCAAGTATTGAGTTTGCGTTTGCGATTCTAGAAAAGCTTTGTGGTAAAGAACATACAGAAAAAGTAAAAGCATCAATTTATTATGATGCAAAGCACTAAAAAAATTGTCATCGTGAATGATGACAATTTTTAGTTTATGCTTCTTCATTTAATAAATGGAATTTTTCAAAGATATAGAATAGTAAGGACATGATCATTCCGGTGATACAAGCAAGTACCATTCCTGATAAGGAAATATTTCCTAAGTGAATTGTTACTCCGCTAAGTCCAACAACGAATACAACGGATGTTAAGATCATGTTTACGCTTTTTCCATAATCGACTTTTTGGTCGACTAGAATTCTTAATCCACTTGTACCAATCATACCGTATAGTAAGAAGCTAATTCCACCGATAACTGGATTTGGGATTGTTTGAATCAATGCAGATAATGGACCAATGAATGAACAGATGATGGATAGGATGGCAGCTCCAGCAATAACTTGTACGCTGTATACGCCAGTAATCGCCATAACTCCAATGTTTTCTCCGTAAGTTGTAGTTGGAACAGATCCAATTAAACCTGAAATCATTGTTGAAAAGTTATCAGCAAATAAAGAGCGGTGTAGTCCTGGATCTTCAATTAAGTTTCTTCCTACAACTTCACCTGTAACGATTTGGTGACCAATGTGTTCTGATGCGATAACTAATAATACGGGAAGCATCATTAGAATGGCATCCATACTGAATTTTGGTGCTTGAAAGTTTGGAATTGAGATAAAGCTTGCCTGAAGGACTGGAGTAAAGTCAACAATACCTACGGCAACAGCAGTTAAATATCCTGTAACTACGGCAATCAAGATTGGAATGACGCTTAAGAATTTTTTGAAGCATACACTTCCAATTACGGCCATACCAAGTGTAACTGCAAAAACAATCACGTTTTTAGGGTCAATGTTATCTCCTAGAATTCCAGCTGTATTTGCAGCCGATGAAGATAATTCTAGACCAATTAATGCAACAACGGGTCCCATTGCGGCAGATGGTAGTACGATATCAATCCATTTTGTTCCAAATTTCTTGATGATCATTGCCAATAAACATCCGCAAAAACCTACCGCAACAAATCCACCACATGCGTATGGATATCCAAATTTTGCGATAATGATATTTGCGGGAGCAATGAAGGCGAAGCTACTTCCTAAATAGGCTGGTGCTTTTCCTTTTGTGATAAAAATAAACAACAATGTTCCGATACCATTCATGAATAGTACGATAGCTGGGTTAATACCGAATAAGAATGGTACTAATACACTGGCTCCAAACATTGCGAACATGTGTTGAATACTTAATGGTATCAGCAGATTTGCGGGTACTTTTTCTTCAACTTGAATAATTCGTTTTGCCATGAAAAATATTCTCCTCCTAAAATATACCTTAACTTTTATACCACATTTTAATGGATTATGAAACTAATTTAGGCTATAATTATTGGGTAGTGCGCCTGTAGCTCAACTGGATAGAGTATCAGATTCCGATTCTGGCGGTTGCAGGTTCGAGCCCTGTCAGGCGCGCCATTTAGGTGAAATATGGAAACAATACTTTTTGATTTAGATGATACATTAATTGAATCGATGCACGTATGGGAAAATGCCATCATTCGTTTATTTAAAAAGATGGATTTGTATATGAGTATGGAAGAGGCTCGTCAAATCTTTTTTACAATGAAATTTTCGGAAGTTTTAACATACATTAAAGAAAGATTTCATACTAAACAAGATGAGGCTTGGATGTTCAATGAAGTAAATGAAGATATCTTGAATCAATATGCGTATCATATTGAGGCAAAGAAGGGTGCTTTGGATTATATAAAGAAGTGTGCTTCAGAAAATAAAAAGATGGCTGTATTGACATCAAACACAAGAGCATTATCTGAAAAAGTATTAGATCGACTTGGTATGTTGGAATATATGGAAAATGTATATTCAGCAGATGAATTGAAGATGTCAAAAAGAGAAGTGGATATCTATGAGTATGTATTGAAAGATTTAAATACAACTGCAGAAAGTGCGATTGTATTTGAGGATTCGATGTATGCGATCAATACAGCTCGATCATTAAATATTGAGTGTATTGGTTTAGTAAATCCAAACAATCAAAAGGTGTTTGAAAAAAACCATGTAAAAACAATCGTTGATTTTACAGAATTGTGTTAAAATCATGATATGTCCCAGTAGCTCAGTTGGATAGAGCATTCGCCTCCTAAGCGAAAGGTCGTAGGTTCGACTCCTATCTGGGACGCCATATTGAGTTAAAAATAGCGCTGAAATCGTTTGACTTCAACGCTTTTTTGTATTCTCTTTTAATCAGAATAATACTTTTGATTTTTACTTTTTGGCTTGTCAGGAATTGTCAATTTTAGTTTACCTGCATCAACTAGTGGTTGAATATATTCTTTTGTCACAAAAGATGTTGTTTTAATATCTAAATATTCAGCAATTTCTTTTCTTGATTTTGGTGACTTACAAAAACGTATTAAGTCAATATCTTCATTGTTGTTTGAGGTATGTTGATTATTATATAAAGTAACAACAAATTCATTTCTTTTGTTTTCAAATACAGGTTCAGGTAAATTATATTCCTTCATTTCTCTACGTATTGTTGGGATACCAGAATATCTGTTTTCAGTCTTTAATAAAAATTCAGACATTGTAGCAAGTGCAGGATTTCTTAAATCGGGTCTAGCTTTGCCTAAATCAAAAATTGTCATTCTTCCGTATAGGCTTCCAGGACTATGTATTTCTAAGCGGTTTGTGAAGAAGCAAATTTGGATAGGGGTACCTTCCGTATAAATGCTGTAATCACGATGAATTAACGCATTTAAAATGGCTTCTCTTATAGCGTTGATAGGATATTCTGTTCTATCTTCTCTTTTACCATTGTTTGGATTGATGATTGTTTGAACTTTTATATTTCTTTTACAAAAAGCTATGGCTTCATCCAACATTTCTGATAAAGTGCCTTCAATTCTTTTGTTGTCTAGAAAACGTATTCCATCGCTAGTGATGTCGCCAATCGTTTCTCCTGGAACAACGATTGCGGTAATAGCTAATTGCGGTAATAGTCCTTGTGGATAGATTCCAAAATTTAAAACGGATGCTAGTGTGGGAATATTATTACGTGTGATTGATAGTAATTCATAAATTTGATTTTCGGATAATTTTGAAAATCCTGGCCGATTTACTTTCATTTGTAGAATAAAATTGTTGATGTCATTTTCCCTTAATAAAGAAAGAGTAGCTCGATCAATGGGCCTTTCATCATCGTGTACATGTGATTTAAAAGATTCGAAATTATAGATTTCATAATCTGTCATTGGTAAATCAGCATCTCCAACTCGCACATAAGAACCTTTGACTTTACCTGCACCAGCATAGTAACACGGGCGATTTGTGATATCGATAGAGGGAATTTCTGCACTACAAATATTGACGCCTTCGTATTCAGTAATTGTAAAAATAGCGCGGATTTGAGGAATCATCTGATTGCATTGTTCGGTTACTTTTTTCTGTAGGTCTTGTAAATCATAGACACCTACTGGTTTAAAGTTTTGTGTTTCATCTAATCCAAATACAATAATTCCACCGCCATCTTGATTTGAAAAACTAGAAAGAGTGTCATATAAACGTTTTGGCGTTCCTCCATGAGCTGCTTTTACTTCGATAGTTTGTGATTCTGCTTGAGTGGTAATTATTTGTTTAATTAAATCATTTAATTCGATATTCAGCATTATTTTCCTCCTTTAAATTTGTTTATGCAAATAAATTATAGTAAATAAAATAAGCTAATTCAATAAAATTAGTTAAGTAATTCGCTTAAAATGAATAAAAATTGATTTAAATTAATCTAAATTCATTTAAAATACAAATTAAGTTAATTAAAATGCATTTAACTTAATAAAAAAGGACTTTCAGTCAACTTATTTTTGTAGAGGAGTTAATAAAAATGATAAAACTAAAAATATTATACCTGTATCTTATTTGGATAGAGGGTTTTCCTCCTAAGCGAAAGGTCGTAGCTCGACTCCTATCTGGAATGTCATTTTTTTTGAGTTTTAACAGGATTTTTAATGGATTTTGGCGTGTGAATGATAAAAGAGATTTGTCTGATGTGTTCATCATTCAAAACTCTTTTTGTTTTGTGATAAGTGAGGAATGGGAAATGTTTTCGTACCAAGTTAATTTCTTTGTATGAATTCTTGTAGAAAAATTGGGGGTTATTTCTTCTTGTTCTTTTCAATAGCATTAATTGTGCAAGCAAAACCTGTAATCATTGAAAGTAGTATTGCTCCACTCATTGCTTTGTTCATTCCAGCACCAAAGAAAAAAACAATCAACGCTACAATTACCATAAGAATGATTGAAATCATTGCCTCTCATAATATATCTCCATCAAGTCCAATTTGTAATTTTATTCTTCATTTAAAAGATGTTGTAATTCTTCTTTGCTTGGTAATACTGTTTGGTATTTACTCGTAAATATTTGGTTATTGTCTTCAGCTAATGTCATTTCCACAATAGATTGTTTTTTATCTTTTATAGAACACGCCGATATGGGGCATGACAAATGCTAATGTTTTTACTTTTTTATTTTCCAGTAACCACTATATCCATGACCGATGTACTCAATGTTATCCATTTCCTTAATCTTTCTACGCACAGTACGAATGCTAATCCCAAGCTTTTCTGCTAGCTGTTTTGCTGAAATTTTGTTGTTTCTTTTTATCATTTCTAGAATCAAGGTATAAACATCATCTTGAGTGACATCTTGAGTGACATCTTGAGTGCCATCTTGAGTGCCATTGTAATTTAAATTTGGCATAATGACTGTAAATTGATATCTATCCGATCTGAAATATGGTTTCATTTCTTCAGTATAGTTTATTTGAAAGGCATAATTATCAAGAATCTTGGCAAAACCACTACCTTTGCGTTCCATATATCCTAATCGGTTAAATACATCCGCAATGACAGGATTTCTCCTTGTTGATGGTACTGTTGTTGGATCTCTGTCTTGAATAACAGAGCCATCTGGCATTCCACCAGGGGAATAGATTTCCATACGATCGTCATAAATATCAATATGAACTTCACTTCCATTTACCAAATAATCACGATGGGCAATCGCATTAACTAATGCTTCATGGTATGATCTTTCAACATACTCTGGAAGTTCTTCTCTTGAATTAGCAGTCTTTCGCCACATCATTTTTGCATTGCGCTTTATAAATCCTTCACCATTTTCAATCAAGGATATAAGACTGCCAGAATATTCAGCATCATCCAGTGCGTCCATTGTTCCGCCACTTTTTGTTAATCCATTCCATCTAGTGCAAAACACTCTAGAATAATGGATAGGACTTTCATCGACAATTAATGCACCAGCATTAGTAAGATATCCATCTTTTGTTGCTAATCCAAAAGAAATGAGGTCCTTGTCATTAATACTTTGTCCAGTCCATTTCTTATATCTTTCTCTTAGTTTAGAAAAAGCGTAATCTTCAACTTTATACATGGAGTTTTGAGAATCGAATGTTGTATTACGGCCATGAAGGACTAGTCGTTTTAGTTCTGTGGAACTTGCTTTTACACTTTCGTTTCCTATGCGAACATAGGCTTCCAACACGCCATCACCGGAATAGTAATATGGAGTTTCTTCTCCCTTCAATATGTCTACAATCAATAAAACCTTATCCTCTTCTTTTTGAAATCGAATCTTAAATTCAGGAATAGGATCTAAACGAGATTTAATCATTTCACTTATTATTTCTGCATCTTTATCTGGGTTTTCTAATCCAATTATTTGATTATCATCAGATATTCCAAAGATTAAAGAACCGCCATAAGTATTTGCAAAGGCGCTTACACTTTTGCACCAGCTCTTTGGCTTTTTCATCTCAAGTTTTAGCTTCTTGTCATATTCAGATGTTTCACCAATTAATTTTGTAATTTCCATTGCCTCATCTCCTTATTATAAAATAGTAAAGCCATTAACTGCTTAAAAGATACCATAGTTTTATCGTCGCTTCAAAAATATCGATATTAAAAACTCTAATAAAATTAATTTTGGTTTTTGTCTTAAATAATTTTGATAATTGATTTCTTCATAGAAAAATATAGCATCTTAAAATATATTCATGAATACTGTAAAATGTTTCTTCATAGTCAGATATTTAGATTGTATAAAGATTACATTTTGTGGATAATCGAAAGTATAAAGAACTATCCAATGATATGGATTCTATGGGGATTTAAAATTTTTTTGGGCTTTGTGTCGCAAGGCTTAGTTGACGGTATCTGAATCATTGTTCGAACCTATTTACGCTATAAAATGGATGATTGATGGTATTCTCTTAAGCGAAAGGTCGTAGTTCGACTCCTATCTGGGATGCCATTTTTTTGAGTTTTAACAGGATTTTTAATGGATTTTAGCCTGTAAATGATAAAAGAGATTTGTCTGATGTGTTCATCATTCAAAACTCTTTTTGTTTTG